>ENA-OREC01000004-OREC01000004.1-marine-metagenome-genome-assembly--contig:-NODE-4-length-77627-cov-6.932792_pt1 | contig 77627 bp, 79 predicted proteins | sample MGYA00248626_ERZ508543 | MGnify/ENA primary metagenome ERZ508543 (study PRJEB26211, sample SAMN05518279) | marine metagenome | isolation source: Puget Sound, Washington, USA | host: Bankia setacea | place...
TTATGTTGTGCAGGCAGGAAAGAGCCATGCGCATGTACAGGCAGGGTGTAAGGGGTCACTGAGTGTGGGTGATGAAACTGTTGTTGCATGTAGTGGTTTCTGTATGATTGGGCATCCTACGGTTTATATTCGTTTTGTTATAGGGGAAGATAAACTGGTGTGTCCTTATTGCCGGACAACTTTTGTAAGAGGCAACAGACCAGCTGCTGTTGTTGATGCTAGGGGTACGGATATTGCAGAATGATATAAACGATGATCGACCTGTTTTGGCATTAATAGACGCATCTGGATTTATTTATAGAGCATATTATGCTCTGCCAGATCTGAGACGTTCTCATGATGGGGCTGCAATTGGGGCTGTGTCTGGCTTTTGTAATATGATATACCGATTTATTACAAAGGTGAACACCCCTGATGGGTGGTCTATTACGCATATAGCTGTGGTTTTTGATGCGGCAGGAAAGAACTTCCGTCATGGAATATTTCCAGATTATAAGGTCAATAGGCGTAGTACGCCAGATGATCTTATCTCACAGTTTACAAAAACAAGAGAAGCAGTTACAGCATTTGGAATGCTCTCGATTGAGAACCCAGGATTTGAGGCAGATGATATCATTGCATCGTATACTAAACTCGCAATTTCTCAAGACTATCGGGTAGTGATTATATCATCAGACAAGGATATGATGCAGCTTGTATCAAATAATGTGAGGGTATGGGACGGTTATAAAAATACTACAATAGATGATGAAGGTGTAATTAGTAAATTTGGGGTATCTCCTACACAGGTAACTGATGTACAGGCTTTGGCTGGTGACTCCAGTGATGGTATTCCTGGGGCTCCGGGAATTGGCATAAAGACAGCAGCAGACCTGATAAATACTTATGGAGATATAGAAACTTTATTAGGACGCTCAGATGAAGTGAAACAGAAGAAAAGACGCTCAGTACTGCAGGAGTATGCCGAGCAGATACGTATGTCATATCGTCTGGTGACGTTATCAAAGGATGTGCCTATCTTATACAGTTTGGAAGATATGCAGAAGCGGCCTCCAGATATATCTGTGATCAGTGATTATCTGAATGATATGGAATTTCGCTCATTAGCTGGGAGGGTATCCAAGCATTATGGAGAGCAGAAGGGTATAGATTACACACATAAAGATAAGCAAGAGCACTGTACCAGAGTAGTGCAACGCATAGAGATGGATAGTATTGAGAATATAATCACTGATTGTTACCGTGATAGAATAGTTAGTTTTATGTTCCATAATAAAGATGGGATAGAAGGCATATCATTAGCACCAGGGTATAACAGTCCTTGTTATTATATATCATTCAAACAACAGGGTGATGAGGGGATTACAGCCATCCTAGATAAACTATTACAAGTATTTGAAGATGTATCAATCCTTAAGATAGGACATAATATTCAGGATATATTACGTGCATTATATAGTACTGGTGTAAATAGTATGGTAATGCCATTTGACGATGTAATGTTAATGGCGCATGTATTGGATTCTGGGTACACTGTGTCTAGTGTAGATGATTTGGTAGAAAAATATCTGGATATTATACCTTACAAGTCTGATGATGGAACAGCAAATGAAGTGTCATCAGAGTGTATTGTAGGTTGTACAGCATGGGAGATTAGAGGGCTATATAAGATATTGAAAGCAAGGCTTGTGAAGGAAGGTTTAATATCTGTATATGAAACATTGGAAAGAAGAATACTACCAGTCGTTATAGAGATGGAAAGAGCAGGGATTGGTATTGATAAAGACGAGATGTTGCAATTGACCGAGTCTTTCCACATAAGAATGAAGAGTATTGAGGAGATTATATTCTCGGAGGCTGGAGAGGAATTTAATTTGTTTTCTCCTAAGCAGTTAGGTGACGTACTGTTCGATCGAATGGGATTACCTGGAGGAAGACGAACCAAGACCGGGCTTTATAGTACCGATTCAGCAGTTCTTGAATCGTTGAAAATTCAGGGGTATGGTATTGCTTCGCGTTTGCTTGATTGGCGTAAGTTAATGAAATTGGCAGCCTATGGTGACTCTCTGTTGAAAAGTAGGGATATAGGCACCGCAAGGATTCACTCAAGTTTTAATATTGGGGCAACTGTTACTGGTCGTATTGCTTCAGCCAAACCTAATTTACAGAATATACCTGTACGTACTGCAGAAGGGAAACTAATTAGGCGGGCTTTTATAGCTGATAGTGAGTATAGTTTTATATCCTGTGATTATAACCAGATTGAATTAAGAATTTTAGCACATATTGCAAATGTCAAATCATTGCAGGAGTACTTTAAGAGAGGGGATGATGTTCATGTTATGACAGCCTCTAAAATCTTTGGTATTCCTATATTGCAGGTAGATGATGAGTATCGTAGGAAGGCAAAAGCCATAAATTTTGGGATAATCTATGGTATGTCGGCATATGGACTAGCTGGTCATTTAGGGGTTCCAGTTTCTCATGCCAAAGAGATAATAGAGTCTTATTTTATACAGTTCCCTGAAATCAGGGTGTATATGAATGATATTGTGGATGAAGCAAATAAAACGGGATATGTGCATAGTCTGCTTGGTAGAAGAATGTATATACGCACACGAAAAGGTAAAGTTGACTCTTTGCATGAAAGAGCAGCGATAAATGCACCTATTCAGGGAACGGCCGCAGATATTATTCGCGTTGCAATGGATCGGGCAACCCAGAGACTAAAGACCTTTGGTGTTAAGGCAAGAATGTTATTACAAATACATGATGAATTGCTATTTGAAGTGCATGACTCATGCGTGAATGAGGTTGTGAAGTTAGTAGTTGAAGCAATGGAGAATGCAACACAACCATTCTTTTGCAGCGCAGTACCAATTACTATAGATGTTGAGGTTAGTAAGTGTTGGGGGGGGATAGCAGGTGCTAAGTAATATTATATCTTGATAAATAATTCATATTTAAAGTATACTCATACTATAGTACTCCCATATTGAATGGGGGGCATCTATTCAGGTGTATGAGATCCTATAATTCACATCCTATGTATAGGTATGATTTGTATGTTATGTGTATTGAGTAACATTAAAAGACTATTTTTTCAGTATCTGAACTCGGTATGGGAAAGAATTATAGATGAGAATAAGGCTACACTAGTATTTGATAATGATAAACTAACTCTTATTGTAACGTCAGGCAACGGTTTACATAAGATTGTGGATTCAGTTGATTTAAAAGTTGAAGACCCTATGCTTGAGCAGAATATGCGGCGTATAGGTGATAGGGTGCTTACTTTCTTTGGAGGAAAAGTAGATTTGGTATTACCTCCAGGGTCTGTAGGTTTTTTTAAGAGACATCTTTTAAATACTAGATCTATAGATAAGGCGTGTAAGCAATTGGGTAATGAGCTTGGATGGGAAGCAGACAAGTATTTTATGGATGTAGTAGTTTGCAATATTCTACCTAATGGAGTGCCAGAAATAGAAATTGCCGTTGTATCACGTGAGATTATGGCAAACTGTATAGGTTATATAAGATGCTGGGGAATGAAGGAAAAAGGATGTTTTGCAGCAGAACATTATAAAGATTGTAAATACGTTCCTGAATTTAGATGTGCGCATGCTGATGATACTTCTGCTCTGGATGTATTGGGTGAAATGCGGCGTGGTTTTGCACTTACTTTGGTAATCATTATGTGTCTGGGCGTTTTTAGAGGGGTGTTCTGGTATTATGATGAAATGATGTATTCAGGAACTAACAAGCTGGCATCTGCATCTTTAACTGAAACTGATATAAACAGGCAATCAATGTTCAATTCTATGAAAATAGACTTATCCTCGGAGGGGCATGATGCGTAAGAGTATAGCAATCATCAATAATATAGTGCTTGCTTTTGGAGGTGTTATTGGGATATGGCTGTTGGTTAATATGGACAGGGTTCTACAAATGATTTTTGCAGAATAGTTTTTATTTCTTTATACAGATATTTGTTCCATATGTAGTGTTATAGATCATTATGTGCTGTTTTGATACATGTATTGTATGATAGTGTGCTATCCAATATTCAGTCATTAAATATAACTATGGTTACATCCTTATGTATTTAGCAGTAAATACAACCACTGGCTGAAAATGTTCGTTGTTTGGCACGCTGGTTGCACTTGAAGGATATATATTGGATATGTATATTTTTTAGGTGTATTATGAGTAGTGTTGTAGTTGTTCCATTTTTATTATCTGTTATTGCATGTCTTATGATTGCTACTGTATTAAATATGCAGGCTATCCATTGTTATGGAGAGACAGGGCGCATGGTAAAAGAGTGTTCCAGTAGTTCCAAGTTGGTAGTAAGAGGATCTGTTATTAAGGTATCGTAATAACAATTACTATATTATACAAGTAACGTTGCTAATAACATAAGTAATCCTGTATTCTTATTTCTTCTGAACACCTTGTTGCATTGTTTAGGAGAGTGTATATTAAGAGAGCGTATATTTATAACCACTTGTATAGAGCATATGATATAAATAATGATCCATATATGTATATCTTCAGATATATATAATAAGGATAATCCATATAATATAACATACAGTGCATTGAATATACTAATCCAAAGCATAGGGCAATGTCTTATCATGCGAGCTGTAGAGCCAACTTTTAAAATATCATCATCATCAATATCTTGGTATGCATATATTGTATCATACCCTAAAGTCCAGAATATAGATGCTACATATAAAATAATAAGAGGTGCTAACTCAATATGATTATTGCTTAGTAACCATCCTATTATAACTCCCCAGTTAATAACAATGCCAAGTACTAGCTGAGGAAATGGAATAATCCTTTTCATCATAGGGTAAATAATAATAAAACAGGCTGCAATTATACCAGCAATAAGGATATCTTCTCCCAAGAGTATTAGCATTAATATTGATGGGACTGCTAACATAATAGCACATATTATGGCTTCGTGAAGTTGCATTTCGCCACTTGCAAGAGGTCTGTCTTTTGTACGTTGCACTTTTGAATCAATTGATCTGTCAATTATGTCATTTATTACACAGCCAAGACTTCTCACAATTATTGATCCAGCGCAGAGAATCAGAATGTGTAGCAGCTGGGACATTGTAGGCAGTATATCAATATATTCCGCTTCAGTTATAGCATATCCTTGTAGAGTAGGTATCAAGACAAGCCATGTACCAATAGGTCTGTCTAGTCGCATGAGTGATATATACTTATGAAAATACAATGGAGTATATTTGAAAATATAAGAACGTTTATTTATATCAGTAGGATTGCATTCTGAATAAGATAACACAGGTTAAACCTTTTTCCTATAATGTCAGTATGGCTTGAAAGAGGCAGTGTAACACAATATGAATGTTATGTTACAACCTATTTGCTAGATGATAGTGCTATGTTACAATCGTTTTTCTGTTTATCATATTTATGTATATCTTGTGGTGCCTATCTTAGGAGTTAGTATGTTTAAGAGTTTGTCAGAAAAATTACTTGGCAGCGTTGGAAAATTATCCAGTAAGAGTTTTATAACTGAAGATGATGTACAGACTACTATGCGTGAAGTTAGGATGTCGTTACTTGAAGCGGATGTGTCACTAGTAGTGGTAAAGGATCTGGTAGGTCGAATCAAATCAAAGGCATTAGGTGCGCGTGTTCTTAAATCTGTCTCTCCATATCAGATGGTTGTTAAAATAGTTCACGATGAATTGGTGATGTTGCTGGAAGGTGATGGAAAGTTATCAGAACGATTGAAGATAGATGTCTCTCCATCTGCTATTATGATGGTTGGTCTTCAGGGAGCCGGGAAGACAACAACTACAGCAAAGCTAGCGCGTCATTTACGTGATAAATATAATAAGAAAGTGCTGATGGTATCATTGGATGTATATCGACCTGCAGCTATGGATCAATTATCTGTGCTTGGGGCAGAAGATAGTATTGATGTTCTGCCTGTGATAAATAACCAGTCTGTCGAAGATATTGCTAAACGTGCAATTACGGAAGCAAATAAAAATGGATATGACGTTGTTCTGTTTGATACAGCAGGTAGATTGCATGTTAATTTAGAAATGATGGATGAGCTGAAGAAGATAGAGAAGATAACAGATCCCAATGAAATATTTATTGTAGCAGATGGCATGAGTGGTCAGGATGCGGTAACAGTAGCGAAGCATTTTAATGAATACATAGATCTGACAGGTATTATATTGTCTCGTATGGATGGTGATGCTCGTGGAGGTGCAGCGCTGTCAATGCGTTATATTACTGGTAAACCTATCAGATTTGTTGGTACAGGTGAGAAAATAGATGCACTTGAGGTATTTCACCCACGTAGGATAGCAGGACGTATTCTTGGAATGGGAGATATTGTTAGTCTTGTAGAGAAGGCGGGTGAGGTGATGAAAGCTGAAGCCGCCGAGAGACAGATGAAACGTATGATGAAGGGTAAGTTTGATTTTAATGATTTACGTATTTATCTGGAGCAGATTCAGAATATGGGGGGGGCTGGTGCTGTGATGGATATGTTGCCAGGTCTGGGCGCTGGTAATGCAGCTCTTAAGGGGGCAGCAGATGCTGTAGATAATAGTGTGTTTATCAAGCAGTCAGCTATTATTATGTCTATGACTAAATCAGAAAGAAAATTAATTGATCCATTAAATGCAAGCCGTAAGAAGCGCATTGCACTTGGTGCGGGTGTGAGCTTATCAGATGTGAATCAGCTGGTAAAGGTACATCGTCAATTTGCGACTATGATTAAGAAATTATCAGGGATGAATCTTGGGAGCCTGGCTGCAAAGGGTCTTGGAGGTATGTTCGGAGGGCGTGATAAGATGGCATCTTCTTTGGGATCAGCAGATGGTGGTGATAGTATGATGCCTCCTAATTTATCAATGGATGATATGACAGCAGTAAGTAAGATGTTTAGAGGGAAAATGCCCTCTTTAAAATCTTATCAGAATATAGGTAGTCAGTGGGGTAAGAAGGGCAAATAAAACGGATAAAGATTATATGAGACTGTGAAATCTTAATTATATAAGATATGGGGTTTTATGTTTCTAAGCGCTATTAATGAAGTTGATTATGACAGTTATGACTATCTGAAGAGAATTGTTGGTGATAACGATTGTTTGGCACCAGATGGTAACCGTGGGTATCTTTATGAGTCACGTACCCATGTATATGGTAGTGCTGCAATGATACTCAGACCACGTGATATAGAGGTATTGTCTCAAATTCTTACGTATTGCCATGATAAAAGGATTGGTATTATTCCGTACGGTGGTGGTAGCGGGCTTGTAGGAGGACATACATATATTGGCATGGAGTCATATCCTGCACCTATAGTGATATCTATGGAGCATTTCAATGACGTTGAAGCAGTAGATATAACAAGTATGTCAGTGACTTGTGGCGCTGGGGTACGATTGGCAGAAGTACAGGTAGCAGCAGAACATCAAGGGTGTAAGTTCCCTTTGGATATGGCTTCAAGAGATGTATGCACAATAGGAGGTACTCTTGCAACTAATGCTGGTGGGTTAAAAGTATTGCGTTACGGGGCAATGCGTACTTTATGTCTTGGCGTAGAAGCGGTTTTTCCTTGTGGAGAAAGATTCAGTAATTTATCTACCCTGTATAAAGATAATACAGGGTATGATATATCTGGTTTATTGATCGGCTCAGAAGGAACACTGGGAATTATTACACGTGCTACTCTTAGATTATACGCGCATTGCATAGATAATGTAACAACGGCATTGATGGCAATTGATAATCCTGATGGTGCTATTGCCATTATGCGAATACTACAGTGTAAGTTAAATAATACTATATCAACATTCGAACTTATTTCACCTCAGAGTATTGAGTTGCTTAGGGCTTATAATGATGCTGCAGTGCATGTAGTTGATATTCCTTCATGTTGGTATGTATTATTAGAGGTAGATGGTTATCCTAAAGAATATGTTGAGGAAGTATTAGGGTGTGTCTGTCAAGGATCCATTATTAAAAGAGGATATATTGCTCAGTCAGAAGGACAAAGAGTATCATTCTGGAAGCTACGAGAGATGCTGCCAGCAGCTAATAGATACAGAGGTGCCATTGCCAGCCATGATATATCTCTACCTTTAGGTTGTATATCAGACTTCATACATAAAACAGAGAGGTTAATTGATGCTATAATCCCAGACGTTGTAATCGGATGCTTTGGTCATGTAGGTGATGGTAATTTACACTATAACGTTTTCCCACCTAAATCACATACTGCATCTAAGTATTATGATAGGAAGGATGATATAAGTAATATAGTGTATGATACTGTAACATCTTACAATGGTTCAATTAGTGCAGAGCACGGAATCGGTAGAAGCAAGAAAAATCTGTTCTACGCGCACGTCTGTAAAGGGAAAATATCACTTATGAAAAGCATAAAGAAGGCACTTGACCCACACGGGATAATGAATCCAGGCAATCTATTATAATACTTAGTAATTCTTGCTGTGCTTAAGAGATACTTTCACATATTTAATATCAAACATATGATCATTTTCCATCTCGCGTTTATGATGCTTATGTAAATATGATATTGTGTCACTATGATAGGGTACAACTAACTCTGTGCCTGCTTCTGAATCGCATTTTGCAATTGTCAGGAAGTGCTTCGAATCTTCATGTATCACATGTATATTTGATACATTATTCCTAACATAAGGAGAACCCTCCCATGCTCTCATGTTGTATGCGGTACACTTTGATAATGCTTCCGGGCTTATGTGATAGGTATACTTTTCATCTGTTTGTGAGAATTTCAAATAGTGGTATTCTCCTACTGCTTCTGCAAGCCTGTCATCATCAGGAGAGTCTTTAATTACTTTATTGTCATAGAGCCATTCGCTGATAACATCTCCTTGTTTTATGTGTCCACGAGATGTTATAATACGAACCCCTCCTTCGTTCAAAGGATGGTGAATTATCTTTGTTCTGACCATAGAGTCAGAATATTTAATTTTTTCTTCTTTAGACATAGATAGGAATGTTTCAATCTTACTGATTACGTCATGGCGACCTATATCTTTTGGGTGCCAGTCAGGCGCAACAATACTATTATGATCGATTTTAGGCATAATACGCTTTCTTAATTTATTACTTGAAATAATACATTATAACGTATTAATTACTTATAGTAAATTGCAAAAAATGTATTAATTACTTATAGTAAATTACAAAACAATTAATATTATTTATCATTCAACACCTTGGGATGCAATCTGTACTGCTGGTGGGCGTGGCAGGAATTGAACTTGCGACATCTGCGATGTGAACACAGCGCTCTACCACTGAGCTACACGCCCTCTTGAATGCTTATAGTTCTTTAAGGATTATATAAGCATTGCTAATGAAGGTATATTATTGCAAATGGTGGGCGTGGCAGGTATCGAACCTACGACCTCTACGATGTCAACGTAGCGCTCTACCACTGAGCTACACGCCCGACATGCAACAGGCATATTGTTGCGGAATTTTTATTATATTGCAAGCATCAGTGACGAATGAATAAAGAAATACATAAATATTAGTAGGAAAGATGGATTCCCAGGATAATATGTTACATCTAGGAGAATTATTGGTAGAATATCGAAAGTACTTCAGTTTGATCTACTCTTGTTCACGAATAACGAGACTCTACAAAATCTTCAAGTATATTCTTGAATTCGGAAGAGATATCTCCTTTCAGAGTGAAGACTTTTACTCCGTTAATAAATACAGGTGCTACAGGATCCTCACCAGTACCAGGAAGACTAATACCTATATCTGCATGTTTGCTTTCCCCAGGACCGTTCACAATACACCCCATTACAGCAATCTTCATATTCTCAGACCCAGGATATTTTATTTTCCATACAGGATTACGCTCTTGAATATATGTTTCAATATCAGCTGCAAGTTCCTGAAAATATGTACTGGTTGTTCTACCACATCCAGGGCAGGCTGTAATCTGGGGAGCAAATGAACGTAATTCTAAAGCCTGCAGGATAAGCTTACATACCTCCACTTCTGTTTCACGGTCACCTCCAGGACGAGGTGTTAACGATGCTCTTATAGTATCACCTATACCCTCATGTAACAGAATAGCTTCAGCCGCAGCAGTAGATACAATACCTTTGTGTCCCATTCCTGCTTCTGTGAGACCAAGATGAATTGCATAGTTCGATTTCTTTGCGATTTCCTGGTACACAGCAATCAGCATTGGAACTCGTGACATTTTAGCAGACAAAATTATTTTATTGGCCGCAAGGCCTATTTTTTCAGCCATTTCAGCACTTGTTAAAGTTGAAATGACTATTGCCTCCTGCATAACTTGTTCTGCTGATAATGGATTGTTTCTTCTGGAATTCTTATCCATTAGTTCAGAGATAATACTTTGATCAAGGCTGCCCCAGTTTACCCCAATTCTAACTGGTTTATCATAACGTATTGCTGTGTTAATTATGCTTTCAAATTGAGTATCACGTTTATGTCCGAATCCCACATTTCCAGGATTAATTCTATACTTGTCCAGCGCTTCAGCACAATCAGGATAATCTGTTAATAAACGGTGTCCGTTGTAGTGAAAGCATCCAACAAGAGGAATGTCAAGAGAGTCTTTTAGCAGCATATTGCGTATTGATGGAACTGCAATCGCTGCCTCATCATTATTAACAGTGATTCTGATAATTTCAGATCCAGCGTGGTGAAGGCGTTTGATTTGTTCATATGTACCAAGTGCATCAGCGGTATCGGTGTTGGTCATACTCTGAATAGCTATAGGAGCATCACCACCTACTGCAACATTTCCTACCATAACTTGCATAGTTTTATGTCGTATATGTTGAGCAGTATATGAGGTTTCACTATCACTGGCGTTGTTCATGTAGGATTCCCTTTCCGCATGAGTATCAAGTTATCACAACGATATCGCAAGGCGTGCCATAATATGGCAAGATATTTTATAGTATATTTTATTATTATGATGCACAACATAATCTGCATTACTATGTTGTAATATATGGTTGAGGTTTTTGAACAAAATAGATATATTGACATTGCAAAGGCAATTATCTGGACAAGGAAATTACTATGACGGATGACAAGAATACCAAAGACCCTACCCAGGATACGTCAAGTCGTATTAGACCAGATATTCCATCAACTAGTATTCTTGTAACTAATTCCAAAAGTAGTATTCCTAGTAGTAATGAAAATTCTGGTAGGGATACAGGAACTACAAAGAAGGATGGCAAATAAATTTAAGATATTGTAACGCAAGGATAAACAGGAATATTATTGGTGCAGCAATACTACATGTTATACCTTTATTCATTAGTTTACTTTTTCTATCATTGGATTCATCGCTTGCTGTTATTTTTGCTTGGTAGGTATGTAGTGTACAGGCTAACACGTAGGCATGCATATTGTCATCACCATCTATTACGCTTTTGTGTAACCATGTGTCAGGATAATATCCTAGAGTTCCATATTCTAGAGTTTTTAAAGACACAAAAAAATATATGGTACCCACAAGAAAACATAATCCAGTTGGTATTGTTAGTATATATATTTCAGTACTCTCAACACTTAGTATTCTCGGAACAGATAATAGGGCTGTTGCAAAGGACAGAAACACTGTAATTAAGTGCATTGATCTCTTATCCAAGCTTTCTTTTTTGTTCAACGAATCGCTTAATCTTTGTTCTGCCTGCCTAATTCCCTCCTGTACCGAAGGAAGGTGAAATTCAGAGATATTTTTTATTTCGTCAATAGAGAGCATGTTATTCTAAATTTGTTTCTCTGGCATGAATACACATAAACCATCAAGATCATCTGTTACAACAATCTGGCATGATAAGCGTGATAGAGGTGTAGGGGAATGTGCAAAAGCCAGCATTTCCTCTTCTATTTCATCAGCTGGGCCAATCTTCTTGAACCATTCCTCGTTTAGCATTACATGACATGTGGAACATGCACATGCTCCTCCACAATCTCCATGTATACCTTTTACGCCATTCTGTCTTGCACCTTCCATCACAGAAGTGCCAGAACTTACTTCAAAAGTCTGTCCTTCATCTGTACCATTAGCAATATATGTAATTTTAGGCATAGACATTCTCCTCATGAACGTATAGCAAGATTGTATTGTGCATACAATCAAAGTATTAAGTACTTTGTCAATATATTTCTTGAGGATGGTTAATATATTACTTATGTAAGGAAGATGGGTTTTGAATATATGGAGCTTCGAGTAAAATTAGCACGATTTCAGCGTAGGTATAAACGTTTTATGGTGGATGCTATCATTGAGGATAGTGCTGAGGAGGTAGTTGCTCATTGTGTCAATCCTGGGTCTATGCTGGGTTTATGTAATCAAGGGCAACGCATACTATTAGAGGAGAATGACAAACCTTCAAGGAAGCTAAGGTATTCATGGATCGCCTTGCAACAGGACGATTTATCATTTGTTGGGGTTAGTACCCATATCCCCAATACAATTGTCAAAGAAGCCCTGAATGCAAGAGAAATAGAAATGCTATCCATGTACTCAAATATAAAAAGTGAAGTACGCTGTGCGTCTGGAAATAACGCAAGTAGAATTGATTTCTGTTTGTCTGATAGTAAGCTTCCCAATTGTTATGTGGAAGTAAAGAATGTGAATCTGATGCGGAAGCATGGGATAGCAGAGTTTCCAGATAGTGTTACAAGTCGCGGTACCCGTCACTTACATGCTCTTGTAGAGATGGTTCAGAATGGATATCGTGCTGTTATTTTATATCTTGTGCAGAGAGAGGACTGCAAGATATTTAGTTGTGCTCATGATATAGATAAAATATATGGAGATACATTAAAATATGCCTTGGAAAATGGAGTTGAAATATACGCTCTTTCATGTAATTTCAATCTTTATGATAAATATTTATTTACTATACAAATAGAGAATCAACTACAGGTCATTTTATGATAGTTAATACTATCATAATTATTCAGGTGTATTGATGAAAGTATCTTGGTGAGAGGATAGGTAGTGTCTGAAGAGAATCGTACAGCTGGGGGTGCATGTATTCATAGCGCTGAAGACTTTGCTAGTATGCAGCTTTCTGGCAGAAAAGCAGCTGAAGTGCTTGATGAGATAGAACCATACATTAAAGCAGGTGTTACAACAGAATATCTGGATGATATGATTCATACTCTTATAAAAAGTAAAGGTGCAGTAACCGCATGTCTTGGTTATAAAGGTTATCCTAAGATTAGTTGTATATCTGTAAATCATGTGGTATGCCACGGGATTCCAGACGGTAGACTGCTGAAGTCAGGTGATATACTGAATATAGATGTGGGTCTTATTTTTAATGGCTGGTATGGAGATACCTCTAGGATGTATGCGGTTGGAAAGCCATCAGTTAGGGCTGGGCGCCTTCTTAAGATTGCGCATACATGTTTGATGAAAGGCATTGAGGCAACTGGTCCTGGGCGGAGTTTCCTTGAGATAGGTCGTGCAATCCGCAGATATGCTGAAAGTCAGGGATGCTCGGTGGTGGATGGATATGTTGGTCATGGTGTAGGCAAACAATTTCATGATATGCCAATTGTTTGTCATGTTGGGAAAACATGTAGTGAAGATTTAATTTTGCCAGGTATGATTTTTACTATTGAACCAATGATTAATCTTGGCAAACCAGGTGTTAAGATCTTGTCAGACGGTTGGACTGTTGTAACACGTGATATGAGTTTATCTGCACAATTCGAGCATACAGTAGGAATTATGGAAGATGGCGTTGTGATTATGACGGAGTCACCAGCTGATAAATTCTTTGTTGATTCTCTTGCTTCTGACAAGAAATAACATACATTAGTATATACATGTATGGTGTATTCGAGCAGAGCATATGGTAAATAAACATTCATCAGCAAAGGATCATGAAAAGAAAGAATATGACGATCGGGTCGGCCATAGGCAGAGACTACGAAAGCGTTTTATGGATGCAGGTCAGGAAGCATTGTCAGATTATGAAATGCTTGAGATGTTATTGTTTCGAGCAATCCCCAGAAGAGATGTAAAGCCGCTTGCAAAGCAGTTACTTAGAATATTTCATGATTTTAATGGTGTGATTACAGCTCCTTATAACAGATTGAAGGAAGTAAAGGGTTTGGGAGATGGAGCAATATGCGAGCTTAAAATTGTACAAGCAGCAGCATGTCGTCTTGCTCAAGGAAAAATACGTGATAGACAAGTTTTATCACGGTGGTCTTTTCTAATTGATTATTGTAGGGTTGCGTTTGCACATTTAGATTCAGAGCAGTTTAGAATACTGTTCCTTGATAAGAAGAACGTACTAATCCTTGATGAAGAGCAACAAAGAGGTACAGTAGATCATGTTCCTGTATATCCACGTGAAGTGGTAAAGAGAGCTCTTGAATTACAAGCTGTGTCTTTAATACTGGTTCATAACCACCCGTCAGGTGATCCTAGCCCTTCCAGAGCTGATGTAGATATGACAAAACAGATTATTAATGCGTGTGCAACCGTTGGCATTACAGTGCATGACCATGTAATTGTTGGTAGAGAATCTGTAGTAAGCTTTAGAGCTACTGGGTTGATATAAAAAAAATATTATAATATTTGCTAGCTAGGGTGTCCATAGAGATATTAGCCCAATGATATTACTAAATATTACTATTTCTACACTATAAAACAGTTGAATAAGACATGTTTCTTCCACATTTTAACTAAGAAGATAAGATATATTCCATGAATTATTACTGTGTTAATTGCAGATAAGGACATTCTTTTTTTATGGAAGATAGAACTGTTTTTTTCTTGCTATCATAGAAATAAACAATTATTTTCTGTGTATTAAATGTGCATACAAATGTAAATTAGTGTTTTTTGTGTGTTAATGTCAGGGGAGGTTTTTATGGTTTTATTTACTAGGTTCAATAGAGCATTGATTGCTGTGGGTTGTGTATGTTTAGGAATAGTAGGGATGCAGTACCAAGCAAATGCTGCTTCGGTATCAGCAACTGCAAGTGCGACTATTATTTCAGGAATTACAGTTTCTGAGACGACCCCTATTAGTTTTGGAAGTTTCCGGATTGCAACTGCTGGAGCAACATGGGCGGTTTATACAGATGCATCTACTACTGCTAATAATATCGGTGTTACAGATGTTACAGGGAGAAGAGATGGTATGATTGCTATTTCTGGTGCAGTTGACACATCTGTTACTCTCTCTTATCCTGAAACTTCTAGTATCGTTAATACTGTCGACAATAGTACTAGTATTACTATCGCTGACATAGAATTACTATACGGAAGCACTCTTATTGAGAGTGGTAACACTGTAACTCTTGATGCAGATGGAGCTCTTAATATTACTGTGCGTGCTCGGATATCTGGTAATGGAAATGAAGCAGCTGGTAACTATAGCGGATCATTTAATATTAATGTTAATTACTAGATTGTAGATCCCTACCCTTGGAGAGAGTGTAGTTATATTTAAGTAGGCTTTTGTAATAGTGTAGCTTACTAGTATTGCTACACTCTCAATATATATGTATTCTTAGAGCTGTGAGATGAAGTTCTGTATTCGTGAACTTTATTTATTGTAGGCGTGGGTATAGAATGCGTAATTTATCAGAATCTTTCTCGTGTGTGTTTGTATGCTGTGTATTGGGTTGCATGTTGTCATGCAGTGTTCACGCCATGACCATAGTTGAAGATAGAGAGTTGTACTTTGGGACTTTTTATATTCCAGAAAGAGGTACATGGGCTGTAAATACAATACCTTATGCATTGAGAGCAAGTTTTTTTCAAGGTGAGATAGCTCGTCCAGCTATACTTAGCGTATCTGGTGGAGAGAAATATGATGATATCAATATTACTATCGGGGAGCTGTCTTTGCAAAATGGAAGCAGTATAATAGACGTTTCTTTTCCGAGAAGCATAAATAATAATACAATTAATTTCACACCCATTGCAGATGGGAAAGGTACTTTGCATCTGGATGAGAACGGTGGTGGTACTTTGGAGTTGCACGCTGAAATAGCAGGAAGTGGCGGGCTTCAACCTGGTACGTATAATGGTCAGTATAATATAGATTTTAATTTTTGAGAATCAGCAAGCTGCTCTGGATGATAGGTTATATAAGGATCTTCTTTGTAGTATATGAATATTTAATATGCTCATGCTGTCTTTATAGGATGATATATACAGATTATGCAGTTTATTATTTAGAATATATTTCCATATTGTATGATGCTATATCCCTTAATGTTGCAAGGGATGGTTGCAAGGGATGGTAAGGGAGGTTCTGAGTATGCTCAGCAGAAATAAGCGGCTAACAGTTTTCTATGTATTGTATTTGATGATTGTGCTGACCAGCGCGCCAGTGTATGTATTTGCAGCAGATAAAACATTGCTTATGGCAAATGGAAGGTTCGTGCGTGACTTTAACACTGGATTGATATGGAGCAGGTGTTCTGTAGGGCAGAAGTGGAATGGTTCCTACTGTGATGGCAATGTTATGATGATGACGTATAAAGTAGCACTAAAGGTTGCTCAGTCTGCTTATGAGGATGGTAAGGATACTGGGAGAAGATGGCGTATTCCCACACAAAGAGAGCTAATGAGTATAGTATGTAAGGATTGTGGTAGTGGTATCTTTATAGATAAGAGTCTTTTTCCTAATACCAGTAAGGTAGCATATTGGACACAGAGTCATAATATTTTTAGATGGCGTTTCAGGTGGTCTATAAATTTTGCGAATGGCAATAAATATGGGAATAATCCTGATGAGGCTGAACTTGCTTTAAGATTAGTATCAGATAATTAAATGTTATGTTAATATATATATCAGATTACTACAATGTATGGTTTAGTATATTTAGTATGAATTATGTACACTATCTGCAAAATATGAGATATATTTACTGTATGTGTAGTGCTTAATATTGAGTTGAGAATGAAATTTCTGGATGAGGTTCGTGTTACAGTTCGTGCAGGGAAAGGTGGAGATGGCTGTTGCTCTTTCCGCAGAGAGAAATTTATAGAGTTCGGGGGGCCGGATGGTGGTAATGGTGGATCAGGTGGAAATGTTGTAGCAACTATGAACAGACATCTGAATACGTTAGTTGATTTTAGATATCGGAAGCATCATTTTGCATCTAATGGAAGACCTGGTTCAGGTAGCCTGAAGAGTGGAAAGCAAGGAAGTGATTGTGTTTTACATGTTCCACCTGGAACTTCGATTATGGAGGTAGATTCCTTAAGGTTGCTGGCTGATATTACAGATGAGACTCCGCATGCAGTAATTGCATCAGGAGGACGTGGAGGAGTAGGAAATGCTTGTTATAAGAGCTCATGCAATAGGGCTCCACGTAAATTTACCTACGGATTCCCAGGTGAAGAGTTTGATATAATAATGCGTCTGAAAATATTTGCAGATGTGGGACTTGTAGGAATGCCTAACGCTGGGAAATCAATGTTATTATCAAAGGTCAGTAATGCATGTCCTGCAGTGGCACCATATCCATTTACTACTATTCACCCAGTGCTTGGTGTGGTGCATGTACATAATAGCGAGTTTATATTGGCAGATATTCCTGGTCTGATAGAGGGGGCGCATAGCGGACGTGGTCTTGGTGATAGGTTTCTTGCACATTTAGAACGTTGTAATGTTTTGTTGTATATTATTGATGCAACATCAGCGGATATAATCAATGATTATAGGATAATTAATCAGGAAATACAGCTTTATGGGAATCAATTGACTAATAAAAGATCTATTATCGCACTAAATAAAATTGATGTGATATCTCCCCAGGATATCAATGACAGAGTAGCTCTCTTACAGGATGAGATAGGAGATAGTGAAATATGGACAATTTCTGGGTATACTGGAGCAGGAGTAAAGAATTTACTTGATAAGGTGCAGAATGTACTGACTTCTGTCAATTCAGGTATTATTACCGAGGCGCAACCATGGTACCCATTATAAACTATGAAAGTTGTGCATATCTATAGGAATACGCTCTTAATATGATAAAGAATGTCGATATACCAACTCTTACCAGCTTGAAAAGGTTGGTAATTAAGATAGGGTCATCTTCTGTAGTTGATAGCAACAGAGGAGGTATCCGTATTGAATGGATGCAAAGTCTGGCTGACGATATCAGAGATATGTATCGTGACGGGAAGCAGGTTGTAGTAGTTTCTTCAGGTGCAGTAGCATTAGGACAAGTAGCACTTGGTGCTCACAGTGGTTATTTATCTTTGGAGCGTAGTCAGGCTGCTGCTGCAATAGGGCAGATACAGTTGGCAAAAGCATATTCAGATGTATTTGCTTCTCATGGAATCACTACAGCCCAGATTTTAACCAACTTGGATGATAGTAGAGATCGTAAGAGATATTTGAACTGTCGTGCAACACTTCAGACTTTATTGGAAAATTATGTAATTCCTATTGTAAACGAGAATGATACCACTGCCACAGATGAAATATGTTATGGAGATAATGACAGATTAGCAGCAAAGATAGCGCTTATGATAGGGGCTGATGCATTGATGATTCTATCTAATGTGGATGGTTTGTACACAACGAATCCTTTTATGAATACATTAGCAGAGCGTTTAAATATTGTATGTGATATTGATAAGGATATTATACAAGCATGTAATGATGCAAAAGGAACCATATCAAAGGGTGGTATGAGAACTAAGTTGTTAGCTGCGCGTGTAGTTACAAAGGCAGGATGTTTAATGTCAATATCTTCAGGTAACTATATGAATCCTGTGAGTAGAATATGGGAAAATAATGACTGTACATGGTTCTTGCCTAAGAATACTCCGCAGAAAGCACGTAAGCGATGGATTTCATCTTTAAAGGTGGTAGGAGATATTATTGTAGATTCTGGGGCTGCTAATGCGTTACATTGTGGACGCTCCTTGTTACCAGCAGGTATAGTGTCGGTCAAAGGCAACTTCAGGAAGGGTGATGCGATTACACTTACAGATACTAATAGAGAGGTGATAGGTACATCGTTAGTGCGATATACTTCATATGAGATTGAGAAGATAGCAGGATGTAGATCGTGCGATATAGAGAAAATACTTGGGTATCCAGGATGTGCAGTTGTGGCACATCATGATGATTTAGTTTTATGGACAAAGGGAGATGAAGTTGGGTCAAGTTAGTGACATTCAAAGTATTATGGAAGATATTGGGAAGTCAGCAAGAGCGGTAGAGAGAGAAGTAGCAAGTTTATCATCTGGCTGTAAGAATCAGGTGCTACAAGCATTAATATCCAGATTAAGTGCGAAGAGACATGATATAATAAAAGAGAATGATAAGGATGTGGAAGAAGCAAGTTCTAGCAATGTAAGTGGTGCTATGCTTGACAGACTTAGATTATCTGAGGATAGAATTGATGGAATACTTAATTCTTTACATACTATTATAAAACTCCAAGATCCGGTTAAGTCTGTAATACAAGAATGGGACCGTCCAAATGGCTTACATATTAAAAGGGTACGTACTCCTTTAGGGGTTGTGGGAGTAATTTATGAGAGTCGTCCAAACGTTACCATAGATGCAGGTGCTTTATGTTTCAAATCAGGGAATGTGGTAATTCTTAGGGGTGGCAGCGAGTGCTTAAGAACTAATCTTATGTTACATAAGTGTTTTGCTGAAGCTCTTGTAGAGAGCGGTGTAAGTGACAAAGCTGTTCAAATAGTTCCGTTCAGTGATAGGAATGCAGTTAGTTGTATGTTAGGTGGTTTACATGGATGTTTGGATTTGATTATACCCAGAGGAGGACGTGCGCTTGTAGAGCAGGTGAATATTAATGCGCGAGTTCCTGTGCTTGCTCATATGGAAGGAATATGCCATGTGTATGTTGATGGCTCTTCAGATGTTGATATGGCCGTTAATGTAGTACTTAATTCTAAAATGCGTAGACCTGGAATTTGTGGTGCTACAGAATGTTTATTGGTTGATAAAGCTTGTGTGGCTACTCATTTATTCTCTCTAGTAGAGAGTCTGATGGAAAGTGGTTGTGAGGTACGAGGAGACGAAACTGTACAGAGTCTTAATATATCAGGTGTTAAGAGGGCGTGCGATAACGACTGGGGAAAAGAATTCCTTGATAAGATTATAGCAGTTCGTGTAGTGAACGGTGTGCAAGAGGCTGTTAATCATATAATAACTTATTCATCGCAACATACAGATGCTATTATTACGAATGATGATAGTGCGCGTGAATACTTTTTTAATAACCTAGACAGTGCTATCCTGCTACACAATGCATCTACACAGTTTGCGGATGGTGGGGAATTTGGTATGGGGGCTGAAATTGGTATTGCAACAGGGAAGATACATGCAAGAGGACCAGTAGGACTTGAGCAGTTAACATCATTCCAGTACCAAGTGCTAGGAGAGGGAACTATCCGATCTTTGTAGGTATAGAAATATTAAGAGTGTATTGACTTATGAGATATGATTATTCAGGTATAAGGCACCCACTACTACCAACTGTACCTATAGGCGCAATCGTTATTTCGTCGCCTTCTGGTGCTGGGAAGAGTACTTTAATACAGTATCTATTGAACCGTTTCCAGGATGATCTCAGATTATCTGTATCTTTTACCACTCGTGTACCTAGAGAAGGTGAAGTAGATGGGAGAGAATATACGTTTGTTGACAAGAATAACTTTGTAGAACAGATAAATAATGGTGTTTTTCTTGAGTATGCGGAATTGTTTGGTTCTTTTTATGGAACTAGGAGAGATACAGTAGAAGAGTATTTTACCAAGGGTTATGGGGTTATTTTTGATGTTGATTGGCATGGTGCGCAGGCTCTGCGAAAGGAGCTAAAGGATCTTATTAGCATCTTCATTTTACCTCCTAGTTTAGCTGTTTTGGAAGAGCGTCTATTGATGCGTGGTAAAGACTCAAAAAGTGTTGTGAGATCCAGAATGGATGAAGCGCTCTGTGATATAAGTCATTGGAGTGAGTATGATTATGTACTAATTAATAGTGATCTGGATATGTGCAAACGTAACATCGAATCACTTATTGTCTCTTCAGTATTGAAGAGACAACAAAAAGATATTTCTAATTTTGTAGAAGGAATATTTAAAGAAAGGGAGCCTAGCAAATAACTTGCTGCTAAGATATTTAAGTATAAGGAGGATTCGTGTCGCTACCGTTAGAGCTTTATTCTTTATGTACTCCTAATGGGCAAAAGGTTGCAGTTGCTCTTGAGGAGATGGGACTGGCTTATAATTCCCATAGAATAGATATTAACAAAGGTGATCAGTTTTCAGATGAATTCTTAGCTATAAATCCTAATGGGAAAATACCCGCCATTATTGATCCTGAATGTAGCCATAATGGGGAACCTTTGACAATAATGGAATCAGGGGCAATACTGATATATCTGGCTGAGAAAACTTCAATGTTCCTTCCGACAGATAAAGTTGCTAGGAATTGTGTTATACAATGGTTGATGTGGCAAATGGGTGGGGTAGGCCCAATGTTTGGGCAGTTTGGTTATTTCTCGGTATATGCCCCTAGAAAATCAATAGTAATTGAGCATGCTAAGGAGCGATATAAGAAAGAGGTCTTAAGACTTCTTGGGGTACTTGACAGGCAATTAAGTAGATGTGAGTTCGTTGCTGGAGATGATCTGAGCATTGCAGATTTTGCTATCATGCCGTGGGTTGTATGTCTTGAATATTTTTACCATGCAGAGCAGGAATTACAACTTGAGACCTTCACGTATGTCAGTGCATGGGTCAATAAATTGAAAGATCGTCCTGCTGTACAGAGAGGCATGGTAGTATGCGAGTAATCTGTTATTAGTGGCATTAAACAACTTTCTTCATAGAGTGAAATATGCACATATTTTATATGTCATATTCCAGATTCAATATCATCGTGCATTATATTGCATACTACAGAATGGAATTGGCATGTTATTTGCTTTTTTCTATTGGTGTCTGTGGTAATTGTATAACGTAAATATAGCTAGCATGTGATAAAGGAGATCTTATATGGATATAGCCACCCTTATAGGACTGATTGGTGCAATGGGTCTGATCGTAGCTGCTATGGCTACAGGAGGCGGTGTAGGAGCATTCATAGATGTTCCTTCTACGTTGATAGTTGTTGGTGGTACGTGCATGGCAGTGCTCTCACGCACTACAATGTCAGATTTTATAGGATCATTTAAAGCTATGGGGAAAGCTTTCTTTCCAGGCACTCCAAAATTAGACGAGACTGTTATACGAATTGTTGAGCTTGCTGTAATTGCAAGAAAAGATGGGATAATGGCACTGGATGGACAGGATATTCCAGAGAAATTCTTTGAAAAAGGTATTAAGTTGCTAGTTGATGGAGCAGATGAACATGCTTTAACTATACAACTTATGAATCAGATTAAATCTATAGAGGACAGACATACTTCTCAACATGATGTATGGCAGGCCTGGATAGATCTTGCTCCAGCTATGGGTATGATCGGAACTCTTGTGGGATTGGTACAAATGCTTGGGAATATGAGTGATCCCAAATCTATTGGACCTGCTATGGCTGTTGCTTTGTTAACAACCTTGTATGGAGCTGTTATTGCGAACGTAATTGCAAATCCTGTTGTTAGTAAATTAAAGACATATTCTGCTTCAGAGATAAACTATCGTAAAGCTGTTTTAAGTGGCTTGCAGTTGCTTATACGTGGAGAGAATCCAAGGAATATACAGGATCAACTGACAATGTTATTACCTCCATCTATGTGGGATAAAGTATCTTCCGCATAATTTTTAGAGAGTAATGCTATAAAATTTATAGGGGAGCATTATGGAAGAAGATCAGCAGGGAAATAAGCAGGTTTCAGTGGATGCCTCAGGAGGAGAGGAAGAGAAAAAGTGTCCTCCGTGTAAAGCTGGTGCTCCTGCATGGATGGCTACTTTTGCAGATATGGCAACACTATTAATGGCTTTCTTCGTTCTTATCCTAAGTTTTGCAGAAATGAATGTGCCAAAATTCAAACAAATATCAGGAAGCTTAAGTAATGCGTTTGGTGTACAGAGAGTGGTACCTGTGGTAGAACAACCAATGGGTACAACAGTTATAGATTTAACCTTTTCACCATCACCATCACCAAGTGTTACCGCGGAAATGACACAGGAAACTGAAGATAGAGAACAGGTAGAATTAGAATTACAGACAAAAACTAAAGAGTCTGATTATGATACAAATGCAGAGAAAGAAAAAGTACAGCTGGCGCTTGCGGAAGAGATAGCAAGAGGGCAGGTTGAGGTTGTAACTTCAGGAGAGAATGTTGTGGTACAATTCACTTCTGATACTGCCGCTGAGGACAAGAATCAACCTGAGTTACATCAAGAGGCGTTAGATGCTTTAGAAAAGTTGGCTGATGTAGCGCAGGAAGTGAAGTCAGGTTTAGTAGTAAAAATGGATCCAGATAAACTTAGCGATATTCTGCAAACCTCTTCCCAACAGAAAGAGCAGAGCCAACAGGATGAGCAGTCAAAAAAGAAATCTGAGCAGCAGAATGAGATGGCTGGTAATCCTACAGCTAATGATACAGTAGGAAATGGAAAAGGTGATTCAGCTGTAGATATGGATATGCAAGAGCTTACAGTAGCACTGAAGCAGCAGATTGATCAGGGATTGGTTGAGTTAGAGAAAAAGGATGGTCGTATTATTATAACTGTTGGATCAGGAGGTTCGTTTCCTCTTGGAAAGGCAGAGTTGACAAATGAAGCAAAGGAACTCATGTCTGCTATTAGTGATGTTACAAAAGAAAGTTCTTCTGGTATTATAGTAAAGGGTCATACAGATAATGTTCCTCTTTTATATAATGAGAAATACAGAGATAATTGGGACTTATCAACTGCACGTGCTGTATCGGTAATTAAAGAGTTATCAGATAAAAGAGGATTCCCAGAGAATAAGCTGTCTGCAATAGGGTATGCAGATTCAAAGCCTGTGAAAGATAATGATACACCTGAAAATCGTACTCAGAATAGAAGGATAGAAATAGAAATAGAATATGTAGAATAATTACATCATTCACAGGTATGTTGCGTACTGCTTATGTGTGGGAATGTTTGTATTATGGTTTGGGTATTCCCTACATTAGTTTTTGAATATGAGAATGTGTGTATATCTTGAGAATATGCCCCATGAGAATTTTGAAGTTCACCTCTTGGGCTTTTTATAGTTATTAATGATGGCATGCTTAAATCATGGGGTGTTTCTTTAGCATGGGATGAAAAAAGAGTGAACAATAAATTTATAGCGTCATATCCGTAAATTGTGTGTATATCAGGTTGTTTCTTGAATGTTCTACGGAATATTCGAAGGAAACTAACATTCTCAGCGTGGTTGTAAGATGATAAGTAGTTGCTAATTGATGTTATCATATTAGTAGGATAGTTATTTGTATTGTATGTGTCAGTCTCTCCCCATGCAAATACTTTCATTTGCTGGAACTCTTTCTGTATTTGTGAGATACCCTCTGCAAGATGGGTAGCATTATGAGAAGCGTATAGCGCAAATAGAATATTAGGATTTAACTTATTGATTTGTGAAGCAATAAATCCATAGCTGTTATATTTATACATTGTAGAAAGATGTAGAATATGAATCTTCCTATTTTTGTTATCTGGGTGTTTCTTTATAATATCTGATATACTGCGACCAAAAATATCATTTGAAGTGATAATCATTATTGTATTTGCATCTGCTTTTTTTATCAGCTGTGTAACAGGGTGTGTAATATGGAGAGATGAGATGCCAGTGTATGCTACATATTGACCATTACATGAGTATTCACTCTTATTTATTGGAGGTACTTGCGAAGTAATTATTAGCATCACCTTATGTTTTGATGCCATATCTATAGCATATTCTAGATTTTCGATTGATAGTTCAGCAATTATTACATTAGCTTCATTATTTCCTATTAAATGATCTAATATCTCTTTCTCTATCCAGATATCAGACTTGCTATCATGGTAAGAAAACTCTATTGTATTTGACAAATGATTTGGGAAGTAGTTTATTATACCTGTTTCAACCCCATCTACTACCTGTATTCCACGTAATTTATGTATACCAGTAGTAGGTGATATGATGCTTACTTTCCATAAACGATCGGCTTTTGAGGAATAAGTTCCACAAAATACCAGGAAGAGTATGGACATAAGTGTTATCGATAATGCTTGCCTAATATATATGTATTTCATTGTTACCGTATTAGTTCTTAAGACCATGGTGCATTGTATAGGAATTTATAAGTTTTATATACTCATGTATTAAATTAGCCTATTTATTGAATAAGGACTTAAGCTGTCCGCATGCTGCCATTATATCTTGCCCACGAGGTGTTCTGATTGGACTTGGGTATCCTGCTTTATTAATAATTTTAGCAAATTGCTCTATCCGGTCAGGGTCAGAGCACTCATATGGAGCACCATCCCATGAGTTAAAAGGGATAAGATTTACTTTAGATGGAATCCCTATAAGAAACTTAATAAGTGCTTTTGCATCGTTATCAGAGTCATTCACGTTTTTCAGCATAATGTACTCGAAGGTAATACGCTCCGAGTTTGAAATACCAGGATACTCAACACAGGCTTTCCTCAAGGATGCAAGATTCCATTTACGGTTGATAGGAATTAATTTATTACGTAATTCATCGTTAGTTGCATGAAGAGATATAGCAAGCATACATTTCATTTCTTCGCCAACTTGTTTTATCTTTGGTACTACTCCGGCTGTAGATACAGTAACTTTCCTTCGTGATAAATTAATCCCATCATTATTCACAATAATACTAATTGCATCACGAACTGAATCTGCATTATATAGAGGTTCTCCCATACCCATAAATACAATATTAGTCAATCTATATTCAGTGTACTCACTATTCTGCTTCCAGCAATTTAAATCGTCTTTGCACAACATTACCTGCCCAACAATCTCTTCAACAGATAGATTCCTAGTAAGACGCTGGGTACCTGTATGGCAGAACGTACAGTTGAGAGTACATCCTATCTGGGATGAAACACAAAGAGTCCCTCGTTCATCATCAGGTATATATACCATTTCAAACATGTGATTATCATGAGTCTTTAAGAGATATTTTCTGGTATAGTCTTTAGATATATGCCTGCTTACGATTGTAGGTCTGTTAATGGAAAAGTACTTTTTTAGAGCAAGCCTGTAATCCTTAGATATATCGGTCATTGTATCAAAATTTGTACTACCTTTTCTATATATCCAGCCCCATAACTGTTCCGCACGCATACGTGAGTTACGAGAGAGTTCCTGGATATTGCTTAAGCAGTCCTGAAGCTGCTGTCTTGAAAGAGCTAGTATATTTATAAGGTGCTTATCATCATTGAATACATCACTATCTGGAGTTCTTTCAGAGTTTCTGGAACGACATAGATCATCATTCAGGGTGTTGTTAGAAGATCCATGAACAAGGTGGTTCTGAGTATCATCCATGACATAATTCTCTGGCTCTTTGCAGTGCCTTTGATAAACCCATCAAGGAGAATATATCAGTTGTCTTAGTACCTCTTGTTGACACTCCTTTAACAGTCGCCTTCGAACCTTTTTGCATTGCTCTGGTTACAATATCATCCTCACTGCTTGATCGAAGCCATGCTCCTTCTCCTGACGTGAACATCTCAAACCTAGCAGAATCAATCTGTAGGTATGCAGGTTTTCCTTCTTTCAGAGGGTAGCCTGCCACAAAACTTACTTCGTTCTTTACATTGCTACTTGGACGTACAAGCACCATAAGAAATACATCACCGCGACGGGCATTAGGGTTAGAAATCTGTGACTTTATAGGCATTGTTGCAACCCAGCATGTATCTACAGAGGCCTGATCATCTCGAAAAACACTCCAGTCACGATAAGCTTCAAGTCTAGGTAGAGAATCTGTGCGCGCAAGCACAATATTAGTACTGCAAAATAATAAGAAGAACGCAAATATTATGAAACGCATAGCCATCATGCTCCCTACTGTAAGTACATATAATCTTGTAGCAATTACCTGTATCGAATCATACGCTACTCAAAATATCCTATCAATTCTAGGTTAGCGACTATTAATACATGAGGCAAGAGACTCCATATGAGAATATATAAATTTTTAATATGTTATTCTTTATATAAGAATTATATGCTTTATGGTTCGTGCATTTTGATAATATTTGAGTTTGTATATACATTGTTTATTTTAGTATGATGTTATTAACATAGTATAGTCGTTGTTTGTCAATCGTCTTGAGCCTGCTCAAATAGGACATGCATTTATTATATATATTACGTGAAATCAAGAACTATTGTTTCATTTAATGGTGATATCGCTAGGTGTTGCGTACGTGTACGATATCGTAGGTCAGAGGCTTTTGTATGCTGCAAGTTTATTTACCTGTTGCGGAATTATCAGTTGACTTCTCAAGCATTGTTATATGGGGTGTGTTAGTAGGTATTATATCTGGAGCATTCGGGGTGGGAGGAGGATTTATTATGACTCCTATCTTAATATTTCTTGGAATTCCTGTTTCTGTTGCAGCTTCTACACAGGCAACACAGGTGTTGGCATCATCTTTTTCAGCAATAATTCCTCACTTCAGGAAGAATACAGTTGATATAAAGATGGCAATGGTAACCTTGTTAGGAGGTTTTTGTGGCTCTTTTACTGGAGTCTGGATATTTCACTTACTAAGTTCTGTTGGCTACATATCTATTGTTGTCCAGTTGTGTTATATAGTATCGCTTATGTTTATAGGGATGTTCATGTGTATAGAATCTGTCATGAGCAGTTTGCAGAAGGGTGCTAGAAATCATGGAATATCATTGCGACCACGTCGTAATGTATCTGATGAAAGCTTTCTTCCTTTTCAGGTATATTTTGAGAAGTCGGGAATTCGTATCAGCATAATTCCTCCTGTGGCTATTGGTTTTGTTGTTGCACTGCTTGGCTCTATAATGGGGATAGGAGGGTCATTTATTCTTCTACCTGCAATGATTTACTTATTACATATTCCCCATAGGACAGTTATTGGGACATCACTAATGAATATAGTAGTGGTTAGTTTTCTCACGACTATCTCACATGCTATATATAATAAGACAGTAGATGGAGTATTAGCGATTGTATTAATGGTTACAAGCGTTATTGGATCTCAGATTGGGATTCGTATAGGGCAAAGAATCATGGCTGAGCATGCAAGGGTTCTATTAAGTATAATACTATTGGTTCTTGCCTCTGTGATGGTTTATAGCCTGTTTGCTGTAACAGAATATCTGCAACTGATTCCCTATGATGGTACCAATAGTTATGAAGCAATATAATATTTTACTGGTATCATGTATATGTTGTATGTGTATAGGTATTGCATTGTGCTTTCAATATGTTGTACATCACGCATATGCTTTACCACCTGCTCAGGAGGATATAAAAGGCATCAAGGATTTTGCACCTGACGGTACAATTGTTACTGATGTTAATCAAAGGAATATTGAGATAAACCTTAACTTCTCTGGCTCTCTGATTTCTATATATGGAGCAATTAAACGGAAAAGAATTCTTCCTGTAGGGGATAGAGATACGCACGTTATAGTTGTATTTCGGAGTAAGTCAGAGCCATATATAGTGAACAAGAGAAGTTATAAATATAGGGTTTTCCCTGTAAATACATACAGAGTTCCAGTACATATTCCATCTATATATTCAATAGCAAGTAGTCGCTCTATAAGCGAAATTATTGATGAAGATGAGTCTATTAAATTTCGTATTGGAGCTCGTAATAATGTTAATTACAACGCACTAGATAATGCAGGCAACATACTTATTGACAAGGAAGTGCTTAATGAGATGCTGGACGAGGTTGTTAAGTTACAGACGGAAGCAGGAAAGTATTTGGAAAATCCTTTAGGGGTTAGAATGACAGAAGATACGCTTTTTAGGTCAGACCTTAGAGTTCCTGAAAATGTAGTTGAAGGTTTATATGTAGTAGAGTTCTTTCTTGTGGAAAATAAACGAGTAGTTGATATGAAAAAGACTTTTATAACATTACGTAAATCTGGAATAGAAAGATTTGTATATAGTTTGGCTAATATGCATCCTTATTTATATGCTATTATTCTGGTGAGTAGCGCTATAGTATGTGGCTGGGGAGCTGCAAGATTATGCCGCTTCAGATAGAGACTATGCAATCATTCTTAGAGAAAGCAAGGTATATTTATATTTCATGTGATATTTTACTTGATAGATATATCGATACAAGTTTATTCTCTGGGTTACTAGGCGAGTGGTTTTGTGACCGCGCTCTGGCGATGCTGATGTATTGAGCAGAGTGAGGAAAGTCTGGCCTCCGCGGAGAATCGATGCCGGGTAACACCCGGCGGGGCATATCTATAATATAAAGTCATATTATAGATGGATGTTCTAGGGATAGCGCCACAGAAAATAAACCGCCATTAGTGTTTAATAAATGGCAAGGGTGAAACGGTAGGGTAAGAGCCTACCGCCTCTGAGGTAACAAAGAGGGCACGGCAAGCCCCATCGGGAGCAAGATCAAATAGGGGTGATATCTTCAGATGTATTTCTGAAGCAGGTTTCTCCGCCTGTATCACTCGGGTAGATTGCTTGAGGTAGCAGGTAACTGCTATCCTAGATGGATGGTCACGGATTCCTTATCTGTAATGGATGGAATGACAGAAGCCAGCTTATCGACACTCGTCTAGTATATATTGCTGGAGGATGATCATATATGAAGGAGGATGTAGATTGTTGTTTAATGGATTGAGAGTTTCAGGAGTTTTGCATATTGCGGTACTGTGTGTATGTATTGCTGTGATATTTCCTGATTACAGTGAATGTATTGCTGATGACAAGGCATTCGTTCCATATACCATAGTTGATGGAGCTTCCATTCCTGAATCTCTTACGGGGAAACCAGGGGACTCTGATAGGGGGAAGTCACTTTTTTATAATACTAATATGTATGTAGGTGGATCTAGTTGTAGTGATTGCCATGGCTCAAGTGTTAGATCTTCTTCAGGTGGTGATGTGGCTATATTGCTGAAGGATGCAGGCAGTTTTTATAGCGAGGGACAGTTGCGTTTGATTATATCAAATATACAGGTTATAAATCCTGATAGCATCATGCCAGTATACTATAGCAATGAGCTGGATAGTAATGGCAATTACGTGAATAAACCTTTATCGGCTCAAGATATAGAGGATATTATAGCGTATGTAATGAATCTTTAAAATGTTTGTTATACATATGTTTTAGTGTATATTGTCCGAAATGTTTCTCTATGGTTTTGAGCAAGGAGGTTTTTTTGTTATGAGTGTGTTTTCTTGTTTATGCCGAGTTATAAAAGAATATTCTATATTAATGATACTGGGAGGCATTGTTGCTCTTGTATGGGCTAATATGGATTATGTTGCATATCACCATATGGCTGATATGACTCTTTGGGAGAATCAGTGGATTGGAACTCTTAAGGAAGGGTATCGATCATTTAATATGCATTTTCTGGTAAATGATCTCCTTATGGCTTTCTTTTTTGCTCTTGCAGGGAAGGAAGTTTGGGAATCTATAGTGCAGAAGAATGGCTCATTAAGAGGACGTAAGGCTGCTATACCTCTTTTTGCTACATTTGGGGGTATATTTGCTCCTGTATCTTTATATGTGTTAGGAATTGTTGTTGTTGATCAATTTGAGTCTTTGGCAAATGGATGGGCTATTCCTGCTGCAACAGACATAGCATTCTCTTATCTGTTTGCAAGGCTTATATTTGGAAGTGGTCATCCAGCTGTTGGTTTTTTGTTATTACTTGCCATAGCAGATGATGCCATAGGACTAATAATTATAGCAGTGTTCTATCCTACGGGAGAACTTCAGTTACAGTGGCTGATATTATCAGTCTGTGCTGCATTGTTTGCATTTCTATCTTTTAGCTGGTTCCCACGTTATTTAGATCGCACAGGAAAAACAACAGGATGCTTTCAGTTGGTTAGTGATAAACTATCGTATGTGCCTTATTTATTACTTGCATTTGTATCGTGGTATGGTTTTTATCGTTCTGGGATACATTCTGCTTTGGGGTTCTTACCTGTGATTATGGCTATGCCTCATGGTGATTTATATAGACAAAGTGGTTGTTGTGAATCTGTAGGCAATGATAAACATGATGATGTATTAAATAAATTTGAGCACGCAATAAAGATTCCAGTAGAGGTAATCTTATGTTTATTTGCATTTGTTAATGCAGGAGTATTGCTTTCTAATGTAGGCGTTGTAAGTTGGATAATTTTGTTAAGTTTACTTATTGGAAAGCCAGTAGGGATATACTTATTCTCAGTTCTGGGTTTGAAGTTAATGCAGGCGGATTTACCAGAAGGCATGAAAAAAGCTGATTTATTGGTTATCGGGTTTTTAGCTGCTATTGGATTCTCAGTCGCAATGTTTATAGCTACAGTATCTTTTGATGCTGGGAAAATTCTTGATGGAGCGAAAATGGGAGCCTTGTTATCGTTTGGTGCTGCTGCTCCTGCGTTTCTAATGGCTCGATTGGTTGGCGTTCAAAGAAAGGGTGAGTGATATACATGTTGAAGATAGTATAGTAACTACGATGGTCGGAGTAGCAAGATTTGAACTTGCGGCTTCTGCGTCCCGAACGCAGCGCTCTACCAGACTGAGCTATACTCCGATACGATGAATTGTAGTGTATAAAAAATTGACTTCTTAATCTTGGGAGATTCTAGTATGGATGTTTTTTTAGTACAATCCTCAATTATTACTTTGTTGGGAAGGTAGTACTATAGTTTTCGGTTGCGCCTATGTAGAATCTTGTGTAGCTTGTTCTTATTTATTATTGTGTAGTGGTTTTTGTTCTGTATTGGGGCGTAGCCAAGCGGTAAGGCACTGGACTTTGACTCCATGACCACAGGTTCGAATCCTGTCGCCCCAGCCATTCTTTTGTTTTCGTCAAGTTTTCTAATCTATCGAATGAGATGATCAGGAATAATAAAGGTTGTCCCCCTTTAGTTTTAGGTGCAAGGAAACAAAATTCAGCAATTCCTGTTTTTCTTCTATGTTATAATTTATATAGCAAAGCCGAGCTTCTTTATTGTAGGGAATCGTGCAAGTGGGATATCTTCTAGCAGGGATAAAGGTCATACCTAATCAATAGATAAGGAGCTGGTGTGAACCCTGTTATATGTTGGTGGTAGAACTCATCATAAGCAACACTACGTACTGTTGTTTTGTAACGACTTCTATCAATGTATATCTCACACTATAAAGTGTCCTGAATGCAAGAATCTCTAAGCGGTTTTCATGTAAGAAGCTTCTAATTTGAAATCTATTTCATATTAGGCAGAACTATACCGTCTCAATCTTTTTGATTGACAGTTTGGGCTTGCGATAAGATTGCAGTGTAATAGACGCTTTTGTGTGCTAGATAGAGCGGGAACATATCCATCGCAGGTGTGAAGCCTCAATCTGTCTATAGGGCGTGCGGCTCTGTGCTAGTTAATATCGTAAAAAGCTATGCATTGGTTTTCAGATCTAAGTAGCAAATGGTTATGCTAAACTTTGTTATGATAGCATCGAGCAGATGATTGAAGATAAAATATGGAGATAAAGAGATTCTTGAGCCATAGGAGTGATTTATTCAAGGTAATGATCTTATTTATTGTATTCTCTATCAGTAAGTGAAACAGTAAGTGAAATTATCATGTTGGGATAATCTAATACCTTTATCTTTACCTTTCCCTTTTGCGGAGGTGAGAAATAAGAAGTGTCATGTAATATTTATTCATTTTATGCAAGCAGTAAAAATTTACAGGACATTTATGCGTTTTAACAGGATATCATATGACTACAGATATAATTAACGTAGCAATAGCTTATGACTTTGATGGTACTCTTGCGCCTGGTAACATGCATGACCATTCATTCTTTCCAGAGCTTAACGTCAAAGACCCAAATAAAGAGTTTTGGCCAAAGGTAAAAGAAATAGCGCAGAAGCATGACATGGATGAAATACTTGCTTATATGTATTTAATGATAAAAGAAGCAAATTATCAGGAGAAGTCAATCAGTAAAGAAAAATTTATTGAGCATGGAAAAGGAATAAAGTTTTTTCCTGGTGTTAGAAGATGGTTTGGGCGTATGAACAGATATGCTTCTGATAATGGAGTACTTTTAAAACATTATGTTATATCTTCAGGGATAAGAGAAATGATTAAAGGTACAGAAATTGCGGATGAGTTTACCGAGATATTTGCATCAGGTTATATGTATAATCAGGATAACATAGCAATCTGGCCTGCTGTAGCGGTTAATTATACGAATAAAACGCAGTATATTTTTAGAATCAATAAGGGCATTAACAATAGTTGGGACAATAAAAGTCTGAATGCGTATTGGGGAGATGCAAAAAGACCAGTGCCTTCAGAAAATATTATTTTTATTGGAGACGGAGCAACTGATGTTCCTGCAATGAAGATGGTAAATTATATTGGAGGTAGCTCGATAGCTGTATTTGATCGGGATAGTGAGGCAGCCAAAATAGTATGCGAGAAGCTTATTGAGCAGGATCGGGCGCAATACGCTTGCGAGGCTAATTACGAAGATGGTAGTGATCTTGATAACACAGTAAAGAATATTATTGAACGAATATCGAGAAAAGAAAGGAATAGCTGTACTAAGTGATGGTGGCAGAGGAGTATCCAGGCGTTAATTGTATTTATATTTTGAGGTACGCTTGATATACAGAAATATACTTTTTAAAGTACGCTTGTTATAGTATGGTGTGTCTGTACAGGTAGGTATAAATTCTACTCTTCATGTTTGTTTCGTTTAATATACTTTAAAGGATATGTATGAGCCAGAACAGGCTGATATTCCAGGATGTAGCGGATACTTGTGAAAATGCTTCTCAGGCAGTTTCACCAGGGAATTTCCATGAAGATATTACTCGTAGAAGATTCGCATATGCCTGCTTTATTTTTAGTGCATTATTATTGCTGATGGTTGTAATAGGTGGTATTACTCGTGTAACAGATTCAGGTTTGTCCATTACGCAGTGGGAAGTTATAAGAGGAATTATTCCTCCTTTAAATCATAGTGAATGGCAGGAGGCGTTTGGGAGGTACCAGATAATACCTGAATTCACCCAGCAGAATTCGTGGATGACGCTGGCGGACTTTAAGAAAATATACATTTGGGAATGGTTACACAGATTATATGGGAGATTCCTAGGATTGTTAGTGATTATGCCTCTATTTATCCCAAGAATCCGTAAATTAGTACCTGTGGGATATATGCGCCATTGGGTGACTATAATTATATTAATAACGTGCCAGGGGGCAATCGGGTGGTGGATGGTAAGTTCTGGACTTGCAGAACGTGTTGATGTTAGCCCTTATAGACTGGCTGTACATTTATCGTTGGCATTTGTAATTATGTCTTATGTTTTAGTGTGTGGAATGCGGCTTATGCAACCTGAATGGTTGATACAGCATAGAGCCCGCAACAGGAATATGTCGTTGGTGCGTTTAAGCATAAGTTTGGCAATGGTGTTATTTATGCAGAATATACTGGGTGCACTTGTTGCTGGAGGTGAGGCCGCAAAAATATATCTGGAGTGGCCGATGATGGGAGATACTTTCTTCCCATATGAAGCTATCTCTTCATATGTCGGATATATGGATATTATCTCTGATCCTGCTATTATACAGTTTATTCATAGGACACTTGCCTATCTTATTATAGTTTTATCAATAATGTTGTGGTGGAAAGTAAGAAGAAGTGCATACAATACTATTGCCACTTATTATAAGTATTTTTTATTGTGTGTTTTAGCTCAGGTAATGATAGGTATAGGAATTTTAGAAATTGGCGATTATCATAGATCAATAGCTCTTAGAGTGATCCATCAAACAGTATCTTTTGTTGTATTTGCAAGTTATGTAAGGTTTCTTTTTGAGGTATATTACTCACAAGGGATATCGGAAGTGCGAGTTACGGCTACATAAATTATTAACGATCAGCAATGTGGAATGTATAGGTAAGAGGGAAAAATGACAACAGGACATTATGTATGCTCTTTTCAGGATGTAAGCAAGACATATCTTGGAGGAAAGACTTGTTTTGAATCTGTGAACCTATCATTTATATATGGGGCTAAAATAGGAGTTATTGGACCTAATGGTGCTGGTAAGTCAACACTATTACGCATCATGGCAGGTATAGATAAAGAATTCAGAGGAGAGGTATGGGTCTCGCCTAATGTTAAGGTTGGCTATCTTTCTCAGGAACCTCAGCTTGATCCTTCGTTGACAGTACGAGAGAATATAATGACTGGCGTGAAGGACAAGAAAGCTATTCTAGATGAATTTGCTAGTATTTCTGAGAAAATGTCTGAGGATTATTCTGATGATCTTATGGAGCAGATGACTGTTTTGCAGGATAAAATTGATTCTGAATCTCTTTGGGATCTGGATGCACAGGTTGATGTTGCAAGCGAGGCTCTGCGTTGTCCTCCTGATGATGCAGATGTTACTAAGTTATCTGGTGGGGAAAGACGTCGTGTTGCTTTATGTCAACTACTTCTGGAGAAACCTGATATCTTATTATTGGATGAACCCACAAACCATTTAGATGCTGAAACGATAGCATGGTTACAAAATCATTTGCAGTTGTACCGTGGAACAGTACTATTGATTACGCATGATAGGTATTTCTTGGATGAGATTACTAACTGGATCTTAGAGTTGGATAGAGGCAGAAGTTTCCCGTATGAAGGAAATTATTCATCCTGGATGGAGCAAAAGGAAAAACGTCTTTCCCATGAAGCACGTGTTGATGAAGCTGCGCAGAAGACTTTGCAGAGAGAATTGGAATGGGTAAGACAATCTCCTAAAGCCAGGCAGGCAAAGTCTAAAGCTCGTCTTAAAAGTTATAATAAGTTAGCATCGTGTACAGAGAAAGAGCGTATAGGAAAGAGCCAGATTGTTATTCCAAGTAGTAAACCTCTTGGAAGTAAGGTTGTTGATGCAGATAAAATTAGCAAAGGATATGGGGATCGTTTACTAATTGATAATTTATCTTTTTCTTTACCACCTGGAGGAATTGTTGGTGTTATAGGGCCTAATGGGGCTGGAAAGACAACCTTATTTAGAATGTTGAGTGGTCAGGATTCCGCAGATTATGGTTCTTTATCCATTGGGGATAGCGTATCTATAGGTTACGTTGATCAGTCAAGAGATGCTTTATCAGATACAAAGACAGTATGGGAAGAGATATCTGACGGAGCTGATATACTCCAGCTTGGAGATACAGAGGTTCATTCACGTGCTTATTGTAGCTGGTTTAATTTTAAAGGCTCTGATCAGCAAAAACGAGTGAGTCAACTGTCTGGAGGAGAGCGGAATAGAGTGCATATGGCAAGGCTGTTGAGGCTTGGTAATAACTTTTTATTGCTTGATGAGCCTACAAATGACCTGGACGTAGAAACCTTACGTGCTTTAGAGGATGGAATTCTTGGATTTCCAGGATGTGTGATGGTTATAAGCCATGATCGTTGGTTTCTGGATCGTATATGTACACATATACTGGCATTTGAAGGTAATTCACATGTGGAATGGTTTGAGGGAAATTTTGATGAGTACGAGGAAGATAAGAAGAGGCGACTTGGTCCAGAAGCTGTGAATCCTCATCGTATTAGGTATAAGAAGTTCGAGAGATGATGTTCTAGCTTTGATGGGTATACTATTTTATCTCTACGCAAGTGAATGAATAATATTGTGAATATACGTATATTTCTACTATATACCGATAGAAACTATCGTCCCATTACGCTATGGCCAGAGAGTTATTTATGTTTCATAGTAAAAACAAGAAAGAACTCCTCTGGGGGAGTCAATGTTATTACAATAGGACGCACCCAAAGCTACTAGCACTAGTCTCGTTAATAAATAAATTACACATGATACATGGGATATAGCATACGCACTTTTAGCAAGAGGTATTCTTAATCCATGACTTAAGTTGCTCTTTATTTAGCAGACCAACTCTCGTATCGATGACTTCTCCATTATAGAACATAATTAATGAAGGTATTCCAGAAATCCCAAAACGAGTCGCAACTTCTGGGCATTCATCAACATTAACTTTTATAAAGCAAGCTATCCCATGTTCCTTAGATTCCTTAATGTCATGGGCAAGTTCTTCAAGTATAGGAAGAAGTCGCTTGCAAGGACCACACCAAGGAGCCCAGAAATCCACAATTACTTTTGTATCTTTTACATCAAGAACGTCTCGATTGAAATCATGATCATTGGTTTCAGCAAACATATAACACCTTTTGCCTGGAAATTACGCCATTATATAAACTCATATACAGGTATATGAATTTCTTTATTCTACTTCATCCTGAGATTTTTTGTCTATTTTATTTTTAATTAGCGCCATAGTATTTTTTATGGACTTGAGTGAATTTTTATTGATTACAAGTTGCTCATTAATAATTTCATTTGCAAAGTTTAATCCTTCTTCATATCTATTTTCTGACAAATATAGAAGATGAATATATACTGAGAGCAGTTCATCGCGTCCATCGGTTACTATGAATCCATTATTATCTGTTTCTATAACTTCAAGAGCCTTATCTATATTACCATATGCCATATGGTAGAATGCCATTGCTATATAGGAAGTTCCATTTTTGGGGCGCTCTTTTAACATAAGCTCGGCAATTGGTAGACAAGCTTTGGGATATCCCATTAGAATCCCGTTCAGACCAATATTACCAAGTAGAAACATTTCATCCTTTGAGATAGATAGACCGCTGCTCATTGTACCCTCATGTTTCATAGTGATTTTAAGATACTTACAATCACAAATTTAAAGATAGTATAATACGTATGCTTAATTATTGAGCTTATCATAAGGAAAAGTTATCATGGGTTTATTAAATATATGTTTAATAAGCAAGTATGATACTGGGTATCAGTGTATATTCTACAGTGATTTATTGATTTATGCGGATCTAGCTGCAAAATTATTCATACTGTTGAAGAAGTTATGAAACAACTCTATAGAATCATTAGGTCCAGGGGCTCCTTCTGGATGATATTGAACGGAAAATGCTTCACGATCTTTAACACGTATGCCACAGTTGCTGCCATCAAATAGAGATATATGGGTCTGAATAACATTACTTGGGAGAGATTCAACATCAACACTAAAACCATGATTCATGGAAGTAATAAATACTTTGCCTGTTGCAATATCTTTTACAGGGTGATTTACACCGTGATGACCCAGAGACATTTTAGAAGTACGCCCACCCAGCGCAAGAGCAAGAATCTGATGCCCCAGACATATACCCATAACTGGGATATCTGTTTCATATATTATTTTATTTAGCATGAGAGAAGTTTCTAGGAATGTAGACTCCGGATCACCAGGGCCATTCGATAAAAGTATGCCATGTGGCTTGTACGACATAATAGTATCAAAGTCAGTATTCGCAGGTAAAACTATAGCACGACATCCCTGTGATTCTACATGATTTATTATAGATTGTTTCACGCCAAAATCTATAATAACGGCGCGTACATCACTATCGGAGAATCCAGAGCTATTTGCCTGATTCTCCCATACACGGACGCGCTCTCTACTGACAACACACGCGAGTTCTTTGCCGTTCATTTCGAGTGAATCACGAGCCATTTTTACAAGAGTATCAGCGTCAAATTCACTGGGTTGCAAGTGAGCTACTACAGCTTTTTGCATCCCTTTATTGCGAATAATACTAACCAATTTACGGGTATCAACGTCAGATATCCCAATAATACTGTTCTGTTTACAATATTCATACATGGATTTCTGAGAGCGCCAGTTAGAAGGTTCTGTAGGTGCATTACGCACGACAATACCCTTAACATATACACTATGAGACTCATCATCTTCTGAGGTAACTCCAGTATTCCCAATATACGGGAATGAAAACACAACAAGCTGTCCAGAATAAGATGGATCGGTAAGAACTTCCTGATACCCTGTCATCGCAGTCTGAAAGCATAATTCTCCAGCTACCACGCCGTTACTACCAAATCCATTACCCCAGAATATACTGCCATCTTCCAGAGCAAGACACCCCGTATAACTGTCATTCTTGCCGTTCTTCATTATCACTTTGCCCTAAAAAGGAATTCTTGGCTTCATAGAGAACCCCAATAACAATTCCTAAATGCTACACCAATACCTGTAATAAACCAATACATAAGTTTAGGGATTAGAGCTCAATTATTAGTGTTAATCATTGGCTGTATTATATTCAATCTGTTGTGATTCTGCACAGTAGTCAATAACATGTTCAAGTTTATTAATCTCATGAGGCGATAAATGAGCAAAGTGTTTTGATATGCGATGGAAAATGTCTATAGGTTTAATCATATTTGTCATTTCGTGAAGAAAAGCTACACCTATTTCGTAAGCTGCCCACTCGATATCATTATCGCTTGGTTTGTTTTGATGTGATTGTAACCAAATAATTTCACACATTCTATGTCCTTTCCCTATATTTTAATAATTAAGATACTTTTTTTTTGTATATTTTTGTTTTGTATGTTGTTTTTCGTTCCATCATTAGAGTTTTTATGCCAGTCTTTAGTTTTGGTAGGTTGCTCCACTATGTTTAAAGAAAAGTTAATATAGTGGGTCTGGTGATGATGTAATTGGATTAAGTGGAGGATTGATTAGCTGATGAATTACACAGATTTGAAAAAAGAGATAGCAAATGCCATGGGCGTTACTCATGCTGATGCAGGTAGAATGCTTGATATATTGGTAGATCTAATTCTAGATGGTGTGGATGATGGGAATAAAATCTCTATCCCTAAGTTAGGTACGTTTGAAGGTACTGTGCGTGCAGAGCGGAAGGGGCGTAATCCTCAGACTGGCGATGAAATGATTATTCCATCATCGCGTTCGATGAAGTTGAAGTTGTCAAAAGCAGCTAAAGACAGACTTAACAGTTAAACAATACATGATAAAAACATGATAAAATCGTATTACGATGGCTATTGTCGTACTGATTATTTGATATCCTTGTCATAATGGCTTTGCTATATCATGCAGGCATGATATGTTCATGTTGTTCTTATGATGCTGAATATTAGTATAGGTATTGGTTATGACAAACAGTATTTCATGTGTTATGCATGCGGATTGTATAGCAGACGATGTAGTGGATGCTATCAGTGCTTTGAGCATTGGGAGACCTTTGTTGGTGCGTGCATGGGCAAGTAGTGGGTGTCCCATAGCAGTACTGTCGATAGAAACCTTGAACATGCAGCGTCTTGGTATTTTTAAGTCTCTGCTGAAGGGGCATGCTTTATCTGGATCACAAGTTTTTTCGTATTCGTTGTATTTATCTAGGAATAGGGCAAGGTTTCTGCTTGAATCAGAGTATTTGCCAGATGATCTGCGAAAGGATATTAAAGCTCAGTTAGACAGCAATGATGTGCATGGAATATCACTTACTGTTGATTCTTCGGATGACAGTGTTGTTATGCGTTTGTCTTCATGGCTTGCCAATCCTTTATATGAACTTTCTTATGCAGAGATTCATGGTTCTGTGCGAAGTATCAGATGTAACACTATGGATGATGTGTCTGATAAGACAATGGAGTTGTTAAGGTTTAGTTTGCAGAGATTAAAAGGATGTGAAAGAATCCCTGCCTTTCTTTATGCTCCATTGAATCAGGAGGTAAAAGCGGATTTTAGAGTCCGGGAGTTAGTTATAGAAGATTACAACTCTGTGATGCAGCACAAGGAATGGCAGAAAGTAGAAGAAGTAGAGTTAAATCTTGAAGGTTGTGGATGTTTTAAGACACATGTTTTTAAGGACAATATTTTCAGAAAAGAAGTATTTGTGTTAGAAGCTGGAAATGCTTTAAGACGCGGTAGTTCTGAGGCTCCCTTATGCAGATTACACTCAGAGTGCTTTACAGGAGATACTCTTGGTTCTTTGGGTTGCGATTGCAGGCAGCAGTTATGGTCTGCTTTGCATCAGATATCATCTGATAGTGGTGGGGGAGTTTTATTATACCTACCTCATGAAGGTAGAGGTATAGGTCTAATGAATAAAATTCGTACGTATGTGTTGCAGCAAAAGCGTGGTATGGATACTGTGGATGCTAATCATATTCTTGGATTTGAGGATGATGAAAGAGACTTTTCAGATGCGGCATCAATTCTTAAATATATGGGCGTTGATACAGTAAGGCTGTTGACTAACAACCCTGCAAAGATGGGTTGTCTTACTCAACATGGGATAGGAGTGACATGCGTTCCATTGCGAATAGATTCTAATTGTCACAATGATATGTATTTGCGTACGAAAAAAGAGAGAAGTCAGCACAATTTGTGAATATGAATCGTATAATCATAAAAAAACCTGGGGTTGCTCGCTTTATGGGTCGGGAGTTTTCCTGTAGTATTGGGCGTGCTGGAGTATCGAGCTGTAAACAGGAGGGAGATAAAACAACCCCTGTGGGTTTATGGCGACTGGAGATGGCTTTATATCGTGAAGATAGAATCAAAAAACCAGTTACAGATATACCACTTCTTCCTATTCGTTATGGAATGCGGTGGTGTGATGATATAAACTCTGATTTTTACAACCAATTAGTGTACAGCGGTGATGATGCCACTGGTGAGACTATGTTTCGTGCTGATCACTGTTATGACTGTTGTGTGGTACTAAGTTATAATCGTTCTCCTGTTGTTAAAGGCATAGGTAGTGCGATTTTTATGCATGTTAGAAAGTATGTAGGTTATCCTACTCTAGGGTGTGTTGCTTTTGATATAGATGATTTGTTATGGATATTAAAGTATAGCAGCACAGGAACTTATATGCAGGTAATCTAGTAAATATCATGCGTTATACCAGTCTTACAGCGTAGGTTTATAGTACAATAGAACAATATATTACAGTTGTTCTGTGCTAAGCTATCCTTGATACATGGAAGGCTTATAGAGACAACATATACAAAATAACTTAGATCTCTTGGCAAGAGAGGCTCATTGGACGATTAGGCAGTGGGCATTATTTTGTTAGTATCGGTTAGTACCTACTATAGCTTTGTAAATTCTGATTCACAGACATTGAATATCTCTAACGAAGTTCAATTAGGATTATTCAGTAGATAAAAAACATTTATTTATGATTCCATAGCGCATATGGTGATTGCTATAGCCGATATTACAGCTGTGTCTGAACGTAATATGTTTCTACCTAATGATATAGGATGGATATATTCCTGACGATATAGAAACTCTCGCTCTTCCTTGGAAAAACCTCCTTCTGGACCAATAAGAATACCTGTGGTGCTAGAATTTCTTTGTGATTCATCTTTAATTACTTTGTTAATATCATTCATTGTAGAGCTGGCATAACTGCGCTTCTCATCGCAGAATATTATTGGATCACTTGTGTGCCAGCCTTGTATAAGATGCTTTATAGGAGTGGCTTCATGTAATGTTGGTACCATTAGTCTTCTACACTGTTCTGATGCCTCTATGGCATGCATCTGTAGCCTCTGACGGTTAAAGTTTTTTCTTGATGTAAACTCTGTTATGACAGGAATAATACTTGTTACTCCCATTTCTGTAGCTTTCTCTACAATATAGTCTGTACGTTCTTTTTTGATAGGAGAAAATATAAGTGTAATACCATAGGAAAGATCATCATCGCCTGTTCTTTCCAATGATAAACATTGTAAAGCATATATTCTATGTTGAATGTGAATAATCTCAGCCAACCATTCTTCATAATTATTGAATATCAATAGAGTATCGCCTGGCTTGCAGCGCATAACATTTATAAGATAATGAGTTTGCTTATTGCTAAGAGACACATTTTTAGAATCAGCAAAGGAATCATCGACATACATTCTTATCTTGTTGACCATGGAAGCTCTTTTCTCGAGATAGTATAAAAACATATGAGCATTACACTGCTGGAAGATAGTAATTTACATTGTGTATTTTAACAGGTATATCAATTTATTCTAACACATCAGGGATGCACATATTTGTTTTCTGTGATATTTCAGGAAGGTTATGTTGTTTTAGAAAATCATTGTTAAATAGTTTTGATGCATAGCGACTCCCATGATCGCATAGCATAGTAACAATCGTTTTTCCTGGACCAAGTTGCTTTGCAAGTTCTACAGCTCCAGCTACGTTTATACCAGAAGAACCACCTAAGCATAAAGATTCTTCATGTAGAAGTTGCAAAAGATATTTGATAGCTTCTGCGTCATTTATTCTATATGCCATATCAAGTGTAGTTCCATGAAGATTTGCTGTGATACGGGACTGACCTATACCTTCCATTATTGAATTACCTTCAGCCTCCAATACTCCATACTTATAGTATGAGTATAGAGATGATCCATACGGATCAGCAATTGCACATTTTATATCCTTTTTACGTTCTTTAAGACCAGCGCTAACACCTGCTAAAGTACCTCCAGAGCCAACCGAACATACGAATCCATCAATATTACCGTTTGTTTGATCCCATATTTCCATGGCTGTAGTGCGATAGTGAGCATCCATGTTAACGGTATTATCAAATTGATTAGCCCAATATGCCCCACATGATTCTTGTTTGTTAAGTACATTAGCCAACCTTTTTGCGTAATGTGTATAGTGATTATTATCGCTATAACGAGTGGGAGGAACTTCTACAATCGTGGCACCAGCTAGTGAAAGAGCCTCTTTTTTCTCCTGACTTTGGTTATTAGGCATGACCACAATAGTTTTCAGACCAAGACATCTGCCGATAATCGATAACCCTATACCTGTGTTTCCAGCTGTGCCTTCAACAATTATTCCACCTTTACTAATATATCCGTTATCCAGTGCATGTGTAATAATGGATAAGGCTATTCTGTCTTTCACAGATTGTCCTGGGTTAAAGAACTCTGCTTTTCCATAAATGTCACACTTTGTTTCCTCTGAAATTTTTTCTAGTTTTATTAGGGGGGTATTCCCAACGGTTTCTATTATAGAAGAATAATTATCTGTTATCATGTGACCATCCAAATTCACAATATTAAGACCTATACCGATAAATACCACAGCCTAAGGTATATTCAGAGAAATTATGTAAATGAATTATTAAACCTTTTTATTAAAGATATACTCATATTACTATAAACATAAGGACTGCCGTATGATACCAGAAACATTGCGTAAAGCAACAGAATCTATAAATTATAACTCTGACATTAATAATGAAGATAACTATATCGATAAGGTATTGAATACCATGGACGGAGACATGTTTAATAATGCTGTTAAACATGCTATGGATCAATATAATGAAACATCAACCTTATTTACAGACTATTTTAAGGGGGATGAGTTTGCTCCGTATAATAAGGATCCCTTCTTTAAGAGATATATAGAAGCATTTGATGATATTAATCAGGAAAATAGAGCTGTGTATGATCGTACAATCTATGTTGAGGTATTATCAAAGGTGGCTTCTATGCAAATTAATTTATTTATGTCAGGGATAGGTAAGAGTGTACAGGGAGTAAACCAGCTTCTGCAGGCAACAGGGTAGTTCCTTTATGTTGCTACTAGTTAAAGTAAGAAGGTTTCAGTAGGTTTTGCGTGTTATGTGAAGGAGCGTGATCAGATGCATCGTATAAGATTGTTTCTGCTGCTTAGTATTCTAATATTGCTTTCAGCTTGTAAGGTAGAGTTGTATAGAAACCTTCACGAGCATGAAGCCAATGAAATGATTTCTATCCTGATGAATCATAATGTCGATGTAGAAAAAGTTCTTGGGAAAGAAGGAGTTGTAACTCTTCTTGTTGATGAAGCTGATTTTTCTAGGTCCGTGAGTTTGCTTAGAGCAAGAGGATATCCAGGGACTGCGTATAATGGTGCAGAGGAGTACCTGAAAAAGGAAGGTATGGTATCATCTCCTACAGAGGAGTGGGCAAGAGTTGTATATGCACGAGGGCAGGAAGTAGCTCGTACAATATCGGAAATAGAAGGTGTGACGCTGGCAAGAGTACACATTGCAGTAGCAAAGAAGTCATCTTTGGTTGAAGAGGTTATTCCCCCTACAGCATCTGTATTCATAAAGTATAGGGAAGATATTGATGTACCTGTATTTGTGCCACAGATAAAACATCTTGTAGCTAATAGTATTGAAGGGTTGCTTTATAAAAATGTTACCATACTTTTATCTCCGGAGGCTGTGTATAATGACCCCAAAAGTTCTGTAATGAAAAGTATGGAAGAAATAGAGCTTGAGAAAGAAGCTCAGAAGAAGAAGATGATATTCTATTTACGTATTGCAATAATTGTGATTGTGTGCATAACATCTTGCCTTGTGTACGTAGGCTTCTTTAACAGATTTGCACACCTTTTTAAAGGGAAAGATAAGCAGGATGCAACATGAACTGTGAAGTCTTAGGAATGCAGGAACATCTGGTAGTCTATTTATAAAGGGAATATGACCGAAAGCATGATAATGAGTGGACGTGCATTCTCTAGGTATGTGAATACTAACCGCTTGTTCGATGATGATATTTTACCTAGAGGTATAGATATGAATATATTCTTGAATAGTGTTCGTAGATCTAGGATTCTGGAAGAACGAATTTGCGAAGCATATCATCTGGAGACTATGCCTAGTATTGTTATGAAGAGATTGATAGACCGTCTGCTAATGTTTAGCTATGAAGATATAGATACAGTATTTTCACGTGCAGCAGTGTATATGAACATAGTTTATATTAAGAGTATAGCGGATGCGCGTCAGGTACGTGAATTTATTGATATGGTTGGTAAGGATTTTTACATGTTTGCATGTACATCATCTAATGAGATATCTGCGGAAACGTATAACAGAGATAAGTTGTCATTGATGGTAAAGCAGGATGAAAATATGTGTTGTTCAGCATGGATTTCCATGTACCCTTCGAATATCAGGCCTTTTATCGTGTTAAGATTTCCCAAGGATAAACAGCCTAGTGCCTTTTATGGAGATATACGTACGTCTTTACGTGCTATAAATGTTGTTTTGCAACACTGGAAAGGAGATGCTGTAAATGCAACCGAAGAAAGTATTGCGGTTTCATAGTAAACTAGGTGAATTTCAGAAAGATAATGTTGTGTCAGCTGAAGAATTGAAAAAGTGGCATACTGCGGATGCAATTATTCGCAAAGCGGAGAAAGAAGCGAAAGAAATACGTGAATCCGTAGATAAGATAGTGCAAGAGCAAAAGGATGAAGCTTATGATATAGGTTATAATGAAGGCCGAGAGATGGCTTTTAATGATGCTGTAAAGAAAATTGCTCATGCCGTTGACTCGCTGAATAGAGAGAGGGAAAGTATCAAGGACGATGTGATCAACCTGGTAGATTTAGGTATAAAGAAGGTTCTGGGGAGCTTTGATCAGTCGGAAGTTGTTGCAGACATAGCAGCTGAGGTATTACACGAGGCATGGAATGGAGATGATGATGTCAGTGTGTGTGTGGCGCCTATACATCTTTCTAAAGTAGAGCAGATTTTTTCTTCTCTTCCTGAATATGCAGGCCTGAAGATCACAGAGGATGTGAACCTAGCAGATGATGAATGTAGCATTGTATCACGGAAGCATATTGTTAATGTTAGTATTAGTGGAAGAATTAATACTTTACTTTCTATTATGTCTAATAGCATAACACAGGGGTCACATGATGATGGAGTTAGCGATACCGTAGACGATGACACATACAGTGAAGATGACAGCGATATTGGTGAAAGTGATGAGTGGTAAAGATCCTAACGATACAAATTCAAATTCAAAAATAGATAATATCAGGAAGGCTTTGCAGAGCACGTCTTCTGATAAACCGAGTCATATGAGTAAGCGTAAGAGTCTTGATGAAAGAGAAAGGGTTAGTGATAAGAGCAAGAGATCAGGTGTTGTATCTGCGTTGGAAAAAGCTAACCTTAGGAAGGTATATGGTAGAGTAGAACAAGTTACAGGTACCATCATCAAAGCAGTTGGTTCAATGTCGATAGGGGAAATGTGTACACTGCGCAATCCTGATGGGAGTAAAGTATTGGCAGAAGTAGTCGGACTTGAGAGTGAGATGAACCTCCTAACTGCCCTTGGGGAGGTGCGAGGTTTATCAACAAGGTCGGTTGTCATGCCAACAGGTAAACAACTATGTCTGAAGATCGGGGACTCTATACTGGGAAGAGTTCTGGATTCAATAGGTAATCCTATTGATGGGAAAGGCCCTCTTGGTGGACATTTGTCTGAATACCCATGCAATCGTACGCCTCCTAATCCTTACGATCGACCTATTATAAGTGATATCCTGCCTATAGGGATTCGTTCTATTGATTCTATGTTAACGTGTGGAGAAGGACAGAGGATAGGAATCTTTGCGTCTGCTGGTGGAGGTAAATCAACGCTTCTTTCTATGATTGTGCGTTATGCAAGTGCCGATGTGATTATTATTAGTCTGATAGGCGAAAGAGGCAGAGAGGTAAGAGAATTTATTTTTGAGCAGCTTGGCGAAGAGGGTATGAAGAGAAGTGTTGTAATTGTAGCTACTTCTGATAAACCTGCGATTGAACAAATAAAAGCCGCTTACTCTGCAACAGTCGTAGCTGAGTATTTCAGGGATCAGGGTATGAAAGTTATGTTGTTGATGGATAGTCTAACGCGCTTTGCCAGGGCACAAAGACAAATTGGTCTGGCATCTGGAGAGCCTCCTACAAGACGTGGTTTTCCTCCTTCTGTGTTTGATATATTGCCTAGACTTGTGGAAAGGGCAGGTCCTGCTCCCAAAGGTTCAATAACTGCATTTTATACAGTACTTGTAGAGGGTGATGATATGACAGAACCAGTAGCAGATGAGGTGCGCTCTCTATTGGATGGTCATATCATATTATCAAGAGAATTAGGAGAGAAAGGACATTATCCTGCTGTCGATGTATTAAGGAGTGTTAGTAGGGTAATGAATAACATTGTGGATGATAATCACACTGCTGCAGCTCAGAAAATCAGGAATCTTATGAGTAAGTTCAGTGAAATTGAATTACTGCTGAAGATAGGTGAGTATACATCTGGTAGCGATGCACTTGCAGATGAAGCTATTGAAAAAATAGATAGCATTAATGATTTTCTAAAACAAGGATGGAAAGAGCAGTCATTTATTGATGATACTATGTCGCAAATGTATGAGATTACTTCATGACTAGCAAACAGTTAGGTACAATATCCAAAGTGAGAAAGCTGCGTAAAGACCGCTTGGAGCGAGAGTATTATGCAGCGGTTAAGCGTCATAAGGATAATAATGCGCAAGAAGAAGCGCTAAGAAAGGAATATGAAGACTTTCTTGAGAATCGGCGGAAAACTGAAGAAGCTTTGATGCAGAGAGTTATGGGTGCAGCAAATAAATTGCATATTTTTGAGGATATGAGATACCAGCATGATATGTTCATACGACAAAATGATGAATATAAAGAAAAAATAGTTGAAATGGAACAAAAATGCCAGCAGAGTGGTAGAGAGGTAGAGGAAGCTCGTACTGCAATGGTTAGGGCTGTATCAAAAGATGAAGGTTTTGATGTTCTTGTAAAGAAAGGTCGTGCGGATGATATGCGGGAAGCTCTCAGAAAGGAAGAAGACCCATCTTAGTTGTAGTGGGTGATTCTTGACTGATACCGTTCCTTTAAAAATTCCTGTTATTAGCACGTTTGAAGTAGAAGCACGTAATGCTTTATTTCGGAATGTTCCTCCTTTAAAAATAGACCATGAATTAGGCAAGTGGATTGCTACTCTGTCAAATCCAGAATATTTCCTGGAATCGGATGAAAACCTGTTAGACATTACCGTAGGATTATGGGGAGATGTACTTAGAGTATTCTTCCCTCAGGAGGGATTACTAAATATAGTATTTACTCTTATTCCACAGGTGATAGAAACAGTGTTTATGCGTGACACAGCTTTTTGGTTAGATACGGTTTTTACACCAGCATTAGATTCTATCGAGAATATCATGGGGTGTGAATGTATTCCTGAGAAGGCTGTTAGTGTTACTTATGCTGAGTATTTAAGCTTGCATGACATGCTGAATAAAGAACATGTGAGCGTGCAGTGCGATATTAAAATTGCTGACATTAGTACATCACTAAAAAGTATAATATATATACCGATATCTTTATTAATGGTACTTAACCCTATTCTAGAGAAATTGTCACGTGCAAGGAAAATGATAAAAATATCTGTGGAGGCTGAAACATATATTGCTTTCAGTATGTTGAATGAAGATGAGCTGAAGAAAATAGAAGCAGGAAGCTTTATCAGATTACATATTCATAAATTGCAAGAGCAGGAAATGATGTTGAGAGTTGATAATAAAGCATTTTGGGCTCGGAATGATAGTCAATCTATGGTAGTTACGCGAGAGGCAGATGTTAATCAGATGTGTTTCTTAAGAGACAGCGAGGAGAGATAGCAAGATGGTGGATGATGAACCTGAAGATATAGAAGATGACTATCTATCAGATATGGATGATGATGATGATGATTTTGCAGATGATTTAGATGAAGTTCTAGAAGATGATGAATCTGAAGACATGGACGATGACTACTTATCCGAGGTAGAGGAGTATGATGACGATATTTCAGATGATATCGATGTGGAAGAAGAACTAGAAGAATCCCAGGAAGAAGAACTAGAGGAAGACCAGGAAGAAGAACCAGAAGAAGACTCTTTAGCAGAACATGATCATGAGGATATAAGTAATGCAAATGTAGCAGAGAATGATAAGAATAATTGCGATATTAGTGATTATACAGTAAGGTTAGCCGTTGCATCAGAAACTGTTAAATTACCTTTGGAAGAGGTTCTAACCATGGCTCCTGGTAGCGTGTTATCGTTAGAAAGCAACGTATCTGATGCTTTTAATATTATGATTAACGGGGAAACATCAGGGAAGGGAATGCTTGCAGATATTAACGGTGTCTTGGGAATCATTATAACGGAGTGGAATTACAGTGCTTGATGAATTACCCAGATTATTTCCAGCAGTATTTGTTCTGCTTTCCCTGTCTATGTTGCCATTTGTTGTTATGATGACAACTTCCTTTATGAAGATATCAATTACTTTATCCATGTTGAAGAATGCTATAGGTGTGCAACAGGCGCCTACAGGCTTTACCATTAATAGCATTGCAATGGTGCTTACTACATTTATTATTGCGCCAGTGTGGTTAGAAATGTTGCATATAATCGAAGAAAATAATTTAAGTTTTGATAATATGACAGAGTTAAAGAATTCTTATAGTATTGCTCACATCCCGTTGAAGGAGTTCCTTGACAGATTCACGAATGCTACAGAGAAGGAATTTTTCATTAGTGCTGCACGACAGATATGGCCAGAGGATATGCATTGGATGATATCACATGATAGTATGCTTATAATTGTTCCATCTTTTGTAGTGACAGAGCTTACCAGAGCTTTTGAAATCGGGTTTCTTTTTTATCTTCCGTTTGTAGTAATAGACATGGTTGTATCTAATATTCTTTTGGCTCTTGGCGCTATGATGGTACCTCCAACGTTATTTTCTTTACCAGCAAAGTTGTTCTTGTTTGTGAGTGTTGATGGGTGGGCGCGAGTATTGCATGGCTTGATGATCAGTTATGCATAAGATTATACTGGCTGAAGGAAGGCATCTGTTATATGGAAGCATTGCAGGTTTTGTACTTTGCTAAGATGGCCGTTGTATTGTCGATGGATTTGTCTATGCCTACTATTATAGTTGCTTCTGCAGTGGGATTGCTAGTATCAGTCATTCAGACTGTGATGCAGTTGCAGGACCAAACAGTAGGTTTTGCAGTAAAATTATTTGCAACTGTCTTGGTATTACTTGCTACGGGGCCCTGGTTTGGTGGAAAGATTGTGATGTTTATGAATCTGGTGATTGATGGTTTTCCTGAAATTACCAGATAGTTCTAATCGTATTTATTATTGTGTAGTAGAATATGTCGGATGATCCAGCTGTATACATGCAAATCGTTTATTCTTTTATTATAGCATGTACAAGGGTATATGTTTTTTTTTCGACAGCTCCAATTTTGTCCTCCAACATGCTAACAGGGCTTGTGAAAGCCACGGTTGTTATGAGCCTTGCGATCACAGCCACTCCTCACGTATATTCTAATTTCCCAGAGTATGAACTCCTCTATTTTTTTATTCTTATAATTAAGGAAATTGTTATTGCTTTGTTATTGTCCATGTTCTTATGGGTTCCTTTTTACTCTTTGGAGATAGCAGGAGCTATACATGATACCATGTCAGGACAGACTTTATCTGAGGATTTTAATCCTTTATCTAATGCTGAAGCTACTGAAACATCAAAGATATTCACGCAGGTATTTGGCGCTTATCTGTTTGTATCAGGAATGTTTTTGTACTTCCTGAAATTTATATATTCAAGCTACAAGTACATTCCTGTGAATTCATTGCAGGATGCACATATATTTAATTTTAGTGTATTCAGCGGAACTTTGTATAATATATTTCTTTATGCACTTATTTTTCTAACTCCATTCTTTATTATTTATTTTTGTATTGATATGGGGATAGCAATAGTAGCAAAATTTGCGTCCAATCTAAACGTTTTATCATATAACTCGACTTCAAAATCGATGGTTTCTGCTTTAGTTATTGGGGTATATATAGAGCCTTTGATCGTTTACGTTGAGAAACTTTATGTCAATAATATCATAATGATTATTGACCTAATGAGAGCGCTGTATGAGCGATGATTCATCTGGTGAGAAAACAGAAGAACCAACAGCTAAACGTTTATCAGACGCTGTGGATGAAGGTAATGTTCCAAATGCGGAGAAACAGGTACAAATTCTTCTGACAATAGCTGGGATGATAATAGGTTTCTTTACCTTCAATTTATTTGCAGATCTTGTAAAGCAATTGTTTGTAATCATGTTTCAGGCACCTATTTATGACTTTAAAACAATGTATCTCATCTCAGGTAGCGGTATGGTTCGTACTCTACTTGTATACATGATTCCTATTATATTCCTGCTAGCTGTAATGACAGTTGTAGCGACAATAGCAACTTCAGGTTTTATATTCTCATCGGATAAACTAGCTCCATCATTTGATAAACTTAATCCTGTAAGTAAAATAAAGTCTTTGTTCACAATGTCTACTATATACGATCTAATGTTAGTTATAACATTTATAAGTATAGAATTTTTTATAATATACAAAGTGCTATCAGCTAATCTTGAAGATTATATGCAAAGTTTAGACTGTGGCTTGGTATGCCTGAAAGTCTTATTCAAAGACTCTGTATGGGAAGTGATTTTATATACTATATTGATACTAATCATATGGTTGATATTTGATAAAGTTATAAAGGTGAAGGAGTATATTGAGAATCTTAAGATGACTAGAGATGAAGTAACACGAGAATATAAGGAAATGGAGGGAGATCCTGAAATAAAAGGTCAGAGGAAAGAGTTTGCACGTGAAATTGTTGAAGGTGCGTCCATTAATGATGTAAGGTTTGTGATTGCAGGTAATGGAATGGCACTTGGGTTTGCTTATGATAGAGAGCAATATCCAATTCCTACGCTTATTTTTAAAACTCAAGATGAGAGAGCCCAGGCATTTATTGGGCAGATGCGTAGTATGAGAAGACCTGTTGTGCCAGAAGGTAGACTAGCAGCTGAGGTTGTCAGTGAAATTGCTTTAGGACAACCAATAAAACGTAAATTTTTTCGTGACTTTGGGCAGATTGTTGCTAAATGTGGTGTATGATCTTTCGTCATGAAACGTACTCTACAATTTAAGATCTATGTTTTCTGATAGTTTCTGTTGTTTCCAAGTATGCCTGTAGCAAGTCTTTTTCTGCAATGATGCCAAGCATTTTCCTAGATGATGTACTATCAATTACAGGGATACTTTCTCCAACAAAATTACTCACTTTCTGAATAGCGGTAATCAAGTTATCACTTTGTGTAAGAACCAGAATATTATTCACGGGCTGAACCATTGCATTATTGCCAGTATTTCCTAATAAGTCATGGATATTTATCTTGCCCAGTAAGGATCCCTTCTCATCAATAAGGTATGCTTCAGTGTTGTTCTCCTGTTGCATTTTTTGGATTATTATATCCTTTTCTGTGAGTGAATATATTGACAGGTATTCCTTACTTACAAGTGATAACATTGTAATATCTGAGAGATTAAGATGTTCTCTACCTAGGTTAATATTTATTCCACGTTGTATAAGTTGTTTATCAAACAGAGAAAAGCCATATAGATTATTTGAAACGAGGTTGCTTAAAGTTATTACGACCATTGCTGCTACTGCATGGTAATAGGATCCCGTAAATTCTAATACCAGCATTACACTTGTGAGAGGGGCTCCAATAACACTAGAAGCAACAGCAAACATAGATACAATGGGGAAAACTGAAACGGGAATATTCTCAAATCCTAGGTTTATTACCGATGATGTAAATAAAGCTCCTGTAGCAGCCCCTATAGTAAGAGCTGGTGCAAATACACCACCGTAAAATCCCATTCCTATGCATATTGCGCTTATAAGGGCTTTAAAAAATAGAATTATTATAATCATCCAAGGATTGATAGAGTTGCTCATGAATTGATAGATAATAATTGTTCCGGTACCAGAAAAATCAGGTATAAAAGTACATGCAATCCCACAAATAAAAGCTGCGATTATACATTTTATCACTGTATGAATTGGTATTTTATTTGCGATAAGAGACACTTTTGTAAGTGTATGCATGTATAAAGCGGCTATAAGACCACAAAGTGGCCCCAGTATTAGTAGGAAAGGAACCAGAGATGGAAATTGGCTGGGAGTATATGATGTTGAAAAAAGAGGATCGATATCAAAGAAGATATGAGTACTGCTTCTTGCAACTATTGATGCAACAATTATTGATGTCATTGATCTTAAGGAGTAGTGACGTAATATTGCTTCATGTGCAAATAATACCCCGGCTATTGGAGCATGGAAACTTGCTGAAATCGCTGCAGCTACGCCACATCCAATCATTGTTGCTCCATTGATGGGCAGTTTTAAGATACGCTCTGCCCATGAACCAATACTACCTCCAAAATGTACAAATGGACCATATAAACCTGTAATTCCTCCTCCACTTGTGGATACAAAAGCTGCTATAGTAGAAAGGATACTGTTGCGTATATCAAGCGGGCAATATATCTTTTGCGATGCTAATATTGTGTCGGCAGGACCATGCCATCTCTTAATACCTCCGAGATAGTAAATTGCGGAAACAATAGTTCCTGCTGTGATAACGCTTACAAGTGGTAATATGTTTATTGAAGAGTCCATAATTTGTACATTATAGGATAGTTCTTGTATGGTTTGGAGTATCATATCTGCACATAATACAAGAGAACCGCAAATCAGAGATATTACTATTCCTATTACAGCTCCTATGAAGATCTGTACTATAAGGTTAGAGAGAGTGTGTATGTTATATTGTGCCATATGGGTATATATCTCGTAAGTTTTTTTATGTATATTTATGATGCGATAGCGGTTGTATCATAACATACTAGGCTTAAAGTTGTGTAATGAGTAAAATAAGCCTGTTTATATCATTAGGTACGGTATATATAGCTTGAAACCATCTTTATTATGACTGTGTTTCTAAAGTATAGACACGTTAAGTATAGTGTAAATAGAGTTCATATGGAATTACTGTGTTGAATTAGGGAATTGACATACCATATGGTTTTATTATAGCCTGCCAATGTTTCAGTATTGGTCATAGATCAATAAAAGGGAATAAGGTGAGATGTTTCAGTTTTTTTATAATACTGTAGATATCAATTCCTTAACTGCCCCCGCAGCTGTAGACGGATAGAGTTCCTACATATTGCCACTGGATATGAATTTCTGGGAAGGCGTAGGAAGGCTTAGATCCGTGAGTCAGAATACCTGCTGAAATATACACCCAACCAGGTGCGGCGGGCATCTTAGGTGCGGAATTCCGTAGCGGTGGATTTTTGTGTTTCGCCTTACGGAAGTTCAAAGCTTTCTGAAAGGTCATGTTTTGTATGGCTGATGGATACATTTTGTATGCCATCTAAATGGAGGGGTGTATATGAAATCATTATATATATTAAGTTTAATTACTTTTACATTACATACTCATGTAGCGTTAGCAGAAGGTGCTGCGCAGCTTGATACTCTGATTCTCTCGGGTAGTCATATTCCTATTGATGGAGAGAGTTATGCACGTTCAAATACAATTATAACCGGAGAAGACTTAGAGCAAAATCAACACAAGACAGTTGCAGATGCTTTGCGTACAGTGCCAGGTCTTCATGTTTCTCGGAGTGGAGGAGCAGGAGGAACAACAGAGGTTCGTATTAGAGGGGCTGAAAGCAATCATGTACTTGTTTTAATAGACGGGGTAGAGGCGCCAGATTCTTCAAGTGAGTATGCATTTGAAACTTTAACAGCAGACCAGATTGAGCGAATAGAAGTGTTACGTGGGCCGCAGTCTGCACTTTATGGGGCAGGGGCAACTGCAGGAGTGATAAATATTATAACCAAAGGAGGGGTAGATGAAGGCCATAAAATGTCTACTTCGTTTGAATGGGGAAGAAGTGATAGTTCAAATGCACCCAGTTCCGCAATGTCAGGTATTTTACAAACTGGTAATGAGAATGGAAATTTCTCTATTGGGGTAAATTATCGTAATGAGGAAGGTTGGGATACTTCTGATACTGGTGGAGATAATGATGGGTTTGAAATAAAAACTGTGAATTTCAAAAGTCAAAGACATATTTCTGACGATATTGATCTAAACATAATAGCACGTTATACAGACCGTATAACTGAATTTGATAACGTAGTAAGCTACCCTACTACTTGTAGTTCACCTGATTGCTATGTAATTGATGCTCCAAACACTAAGGAAGGTCATGAGTTATACATGAAGGTATCTGCCGATATGGCGTTAGCAAATGGGATAACTACTTTTTCGCCAGATATTAGTTATTCAGAGCAAATAAATAACTACCCTAGTTTTTCTTCTTCTAACCAATCATCAACGTTGAAATTTATCCCACGACTTTCCTTACAACTACCTTCGCAGAATATATTACATAACTTGGTTTTTACAGCCGAAGCAAAGAAAGAGAAATATAGATCATCTAGCGCTAGTAATAATGCTCTGCAAGAACGAACGAGCTATGGTATTGCTGGTGATTATCATGCTGATATAACTGATAAGATGTTTACGCAGGCAGGGATAAGATATGATAACAATGATAGTTTTCAAAATGCATTCTCGTGGGCTGCATCTGCTTCTTATAAGATGGGTCATAATACTACACTACATACTTCAATAGGGGAGGGACAAACTAACCCTACTTTCTACGAGCAATTTGGTAATCTTGCAAATACTTTTACAGGTAACCCAGATCTGATACCCGAAGAAAATATATCATGGGATGTAGGTATAACCCAATATTTTCCTGCCAGTGATGTAAATATATCCATAGTATATTTTAACGAATGGCTTCGGAATATGATTCAGATTAATTCTGATTCTTCATATAATCCTACAGATGTGGAGAATCTTCCTGGGATAACTAAAAAACAGGGAGTGGAGCTATCGGCTACGGTGAATCCTGTGGAGAGTGTTATAGTCAATTTTTCATATACTTATCTTGATGGAAAAGATCCCAGTGGGCAGTCTCTTGTAAGGCGTCCCAGACATTCAGGTAGTATTGATGTTGATTATACTTTCCCAGGAGAGCGTGCTGTAGCTGGTGCTACCTTGACTTATTATGGGAAGCATTACCAACTAGATTATGCTGCCAATGCTCCAATAGAACCATCACTACGACCACCAACACCACGTGATGTAAAAGATAGCTATACAACTCTTGATCTGAATGGTTCTTACAAGCTTAGTGATAAGATTGAGTTATTTGGTAGTGTGAAGAATGCACTTAATAAAGATTATGAAGAAGTACTTGGATATAAGGGACAACCTGCCACTGTTTACATGGGCGTGAACTTTGTATGGTAAATCTTGTTATAGTATTTGTATCATTCCTGATGCTTATGAATATAACAACTGTTAAGTCAGCTGATCGTGTTGTCTCGATCAATCTTTGTACGGATCAGCTGGCTATGATGGTTGCTGATACTGATCAGTTGATATCTGTCTCTTTCTTGGCTACGGAAGCACGTTTCTCAGCCATGTCTGAGGAAGCTAAGACATATCGTATTAATCATGGATTTGCAGAAGAAATTTATATGATGAATCCAGATCTTGTATTAGCAGGTACTTTCTCAAGTTCTGCTACTACAGATATGTTACGTCGCCTGAATATTCCTGTTAGGGCATTTAAACCTGCTAACTCTATAGCGGATGTAGGTGAGCTTCTGGAGGAGATGGGGAGAGTGCTTGGTCGTGAATCTAAGGCCAAGCATATTGCTGATGCCTATAATATGAAGGTAGCATCCCTTCAGGAAGAAATATCCACACGACCTAAAGCTGCCCTTTACTATGCTAATAGTTATACATTGGGTAATAAAAGTTTGGCAGGGCAAATTCTCTTTGCTGCAGGGTTCGATAATATTGCAGCTTCAGCAGGGGTTGCATCGGGCGGATACCTTCCGCTTGAAATTCTGGCAGTGCTTGAACCAGATGCTGTGATTACATCAAGACCTTATCGCAGAATATCACGTGCAGAAGAAGTAATTATTCATCCTCTTATTAAGAGAATGAGGAAAGAATTGAACAGTCGCGTCTTTACCGACCAGGATTGGATATGTGGTACGCCATTTGTGCTTCGTGCCATAGAGGAAATGAATTCATTCCGTATTGATATAACAGAGGGTTGAAATGAGGCGACTCGTAACTGTGTTGACGATAGTTGTAGTTGTACTTTTCATGGTGTCACTCACTTTTGGGCCAGCAAGAATTGGGGCAATAGAGAGCCTATATGCCTTGATATCTGGAGATTCAGGTGCTTTAACTCTGGTTATGCGAGAGGTTAGATTGCCTCGTACTATTCTAGCTGTTATGGTTGGCGCAGGTCTTGGGATTGCAGGGGCTGCAATGCAAGGTTATCTTCGTAATCCTTTGGCGGAGCCTGGTTTGCTTGGTGTGTCAAGTTCAGCAGCTCTTGGAGCAGTTCTTGCCATACAAAGTGGATTTGCTTCTTACTTTTTTATGGGATTGCCAATTATGGCTTTAGCTAGTGCTGTAATTGGTGTTGTTCTTGTAATATTTCTTGCAGGTTCACAAGGTTCGTCTTTGTCACTTATTCTTGCGGGGGTTGCTATTTCGGCGCTTGCAGCAGCCTTAACTTCATTAGTGCTTAATTTATCTTCCAACCCTTTTGCAGCGAATGAGATTATTTTCTGGATGATGGGCTCGTTGGCTGATCGTTCTCTTACTCATGTATGGATAGCTTCCCCATTTATCCTGGTAGGTGTGGTAATGCTTGGAACTCTGGGAAGAGGGCTTGATGCACTTATTTTAGGAGAAGATGCAACGGAAGCTATGGGAATCAGAATAAATAAATTACAGTTAATTCTTATTCTTGGAACAGCTTCAATAGTCGGAGCATCTACAGCTGTAGCTGGAGCAATAAGTTTTGTTGGTTTAGTTGTCCCTCATATATTACGGCCATTGGTGGGATCACAGCCATCAAAACTGCTTTTAGTATCGGCTCTTGGCGGTAGTATTATGTTACTTGCTGCTGATATAGCTGTGCGACTAATCTTACCAACCAGAGATTTAAAGCTGGGAGTTGTTACTGCATTGGTTGGTACACCGTTATTTCTCTGTCTTATTTATAAGGCCAGGAGGCAGTATTTATGAGTCTTCTAAGTATTAAGGATCTTTCGGTCAATTTTTATGATCGCGTAGTATTAGATAATGTAAGTATTGATGTTGGGTCAGGAGAATGTATAGGTTTACTAGGAGCAAATGGAGCTGGGAAAACAACTTTCTTGCGTGCAGCACTTGGTCTAATGCCTCACCACGGCATCAGTTCACTTTCTATGATGAAGCCTTCTGAGAAGGCTAAGCAGGTTGCATGGATGCCTCAGTCTCGTAACGTAGCATGGCCTGTTAGTGTAGAGAACCTTGTTATGTTAGGAAGAATCCCACACATTGCAAGCTGGCATAAGCCTACAGCAGAAGATGAGGCAAAAATTGCTAGCGTTATGACAATGATGAATCTAAACGATATCAAAGCACGCCCTGTTACGAATCTTTCTGGTGGAGAGCAGGCACGAGTTCTTATAGCACGCGTTTTAGCCCAGGATACACCATTAATTATGGCTGATGAACCTGTTGCTGGGCTGGATCCTGCCCAGCAAATATTGACGATGCAGGTATTCTTGGATATTGCACGTAGTGGTCGTAGCGTTATTGTATCGTTACATGATATTGGAATTGCCGCACGATATTGCACAAGGATTATTATGTTATCTGAACATAAAATTTTGGCTGATGGCTCTCCAGTCGATGTTTTAACTCACGATAATTTAGCAAGAGTCTTTAATATACGTGCTTTTTACCAGGAAACTGAATATGGAACCGTATTTCAACCTCTAGGAGTTATTTATGAGCGCTCCAAAGATATTTCTTGATAGACCATGGTTAATATTCGATCTGGGAATGCAAATGCGTGTTCTTAGTTGGGCAATTAATAAGCCAGGTTTTGTTAATGCGCATCGTATTGTATGGAGAGAGGTATGTAATGCTGATTTACCAATTGGTGTTGATGTATACAAATGGCTGTCGGATACTCTAAGAGAGAAAGGAGAAATTGAAAGTGTAGCGTTTCTTACTTCACGTAATATCCAGCGTTTTAAAACAGCAATAACATGCGTGGATAGTATAACAACAGTGGCAGTTGCTACAGTTGGATTGTCAAACGCTGAACGTGTTGGTTTTCGTTGCAAAGGAAAGCAAACTAGTTATGGTACTATAAATATAGCTGCACAACTTGATAAACCTTTGAGTGAGTTTGCTCTTATAGAAGCATTAAGTATTGCAGTTCAGGCAAGAACTACAGCAATACTTGACTCAGACATCAGTACTATCTGTGGTCGTGCAACTGGCACGGGAACAGATTGTGTTGCAATAGCAGCTCCTATAGGGAACACTGACTATGCAGGACTCCACACAGATATTGGGGAATCTTTGGGACACGCAGTTTATGAGGCTGTGTATACAGGTGCTGAAGAATGGAAGATTGAGAATAATAAGGTGATATAGATTCTTACCTGTTTTTATAAATATTTATAAATAGAAGGAACATAAGAATTACTACTTATTTGCTATGAATAATTAATAGTGCAAGGCGTGAGAATTCACGTCCATTACATTACAGAAAGGATATACGTATGCTATTTGGTATGTTATCCAGGAATTGTTTAGCTATGTTGTTGTGCCTGATGGTAGAGGTATTTTCATATACAGCTATGGCTGAGCAGGCAGATAAAGGATTGTTTATAGAACTTACGAAAGTAGAGCAACATCAGATGAATTGTAGAGTTATTTTCTTGATAGATAATAAATCTGGTATTGCGGTTGAATCTTTATCATTTGAAGCTGTGTTGTTCTCCATTGATGGAATGGTGGAGCGCTTTATATTACTGGATTTTGTTGATATACCATATGGTAAGGTACGTGCACGTCAATTTGAATTAGAAAATTTACTTTGTGGGAACATAAAGCAGATTCTTTTTAATGACATTACAACTTGTAACGTTAACGGGGATAATTCTGATATATGCCGTGAAAATCTTTTTATTACTACATCTACAAATATAGGGGTTCTTGACTAATGCAAATAATCAATCCACTTCATAATATAGTAGACCTTATGGAATTAGGAGGTCCTGTTCTTGGAATTCTCCTCATAATATCTATTATCTCAAGTACTATTGTTATATACAAATTTCTACAGTTTTGGAGAATACAAATAATAATCCCGTTTGGGAAAACGCAAACATCTGCACCAAAAGCTCTTCAGGAAATTTCAACCGAGGTTATTCGTCTGGGTAAGCTTGTTAGTGAAGGTTCTCTGAAACACGAGGATGCAGTTGAGTTTCTGGAATCTTTAGGAGAGGATCAATTAAGGTTACTCAGGTCTGGTTTGCGAGTTCTCGATCTTGTATCTCAGATTTCTCCACTAATAGGTTTATTTGGTACAGTGCTAGGTATGATAAGTGCTTTTCAGGCTCTTCAGGTATCTGGTAGTGTTGTTGACCCTTCTGTGCTTGCTGGTGGTATCTGGACTGCATTATTGACAACAGCAGCTGGACTTGGGGTTGCAATGCCTGTGAATGTTGCTTTGGTGTATTTTGAAAGTTGTTTGGACAACTATGAGAGTATGTTGCTATCAATGATATCCTACAAGCTTAATCCAGCATCATGCCTTTAGTTATCTTTATTTGTTTGATTTGATAAGGATAATAAAATGAGAGTTGATAATGATAAAAAGAACAGGAATATCTAGACGACGTTCTATCCCTATAACATCATTAATAGATGTTATTTTCTTGCTTTTGCTGTTTTTCATGTTGAGTTCAACATTTTCTGGTTACTCAGAAATTGAATTGAAATCAGCAGCCTCAACAGTAGAGGTAGCTGATGTACCACCTATTTTTCTGAGATGGAATAAAAAGTCTCTTAGCCTGAATGGGGAAGAGGTAAACTTATTAGAGCTTCATAGGTCACTTAAACCCTTTATTCTTAAAGGCAAGAAAAGACATATCATTATTTCTCTTGATACTTCTATAAGTTCACAAGAATTGGTGGAACTTTTGGTCTATTTAAGACGAGAGGAGTATTTCACTATAGAGGTCCTGGAATGAAAAGAAGGAATAGAATGAGAAGGAAGAGTCGTGATGAGATAAAGAAGACAGGATCACGACAAAATTCAACAATTACTTTGATAAATATAGTATTCTTACTGTTAATTTTCTATGTTGTCTCCTCTGAACTTACGCCTCCTATTAGCAATAGTATAGAACTTGTAGAAACAGACATGATTCATAGCACATATCCATCCGATGCATTGATTATCCGTGCGGATGGCACCATGTTATCTCGTGAGAATATTACAACAGTTAGTCAATATATCCAAATGCTGTCACATCACCAGAATGCTAATGATAAAATTAGCATAATTCCAGATAAGAGCCTATCTGCAAAAACTCTTATTAAAATTTCAAATCAATTACAGCAAGAATGGGGGGGGGCTATTTTTCTGGTAACTCAACGGGGTTTGTATAATGATGCAAAGCAATAAGGTATTACTGATCGCAATCAGTTCATCTGTTATGTTGCATCTTGCAATGGTATCTGTTGCACCCAAAAAGAATGATTATTCTTATGCTGTGGGAATTACACAAATAGCTATATTAGGCAATAACTTTTCAGATATGGTGAAGAAGTCAGAAAAATCTACAATGGTTATAACACCTGAAGTATTAATGGCAGTGCAGCCGATTGAATCTACTGCTATTCCATCTGATGAGAAGTCTTCCACAAATATTAGTGTATATAGGAAGCCACAGTCTACAACCTCTCCCTTAGAGTCAAGAATGGTCAAATTAAAGAATATAGAACATATATCTGAATCTTCGGCACATGAAGAACAGATTCTACAATCTGAGCAGCAGGTCATTTCAAAATCTAATAAAGAAAATACATCCGACACAACTACAAAAACAAATACTAAGTATGCATCCCTAGAAACAAACTCTACAAGTAATACAAGAATTTCAGTAGATTCAAGGGGAGATGTCAGTAATGAAATAAATCATGAGGAGTCAGAGAATTATCTTAAGAAGGTATACATGAAAATAGCAAAAGTAAGAAAGCCTGTGATAAGAGCTTCTGGTAAAGTCATTATAGGATTTGAAATCAATGCAGAAGGAGAAATTACAGATATACATATTCAACAGAGCTCTGGGAAAGTACGTATCGATCAAGCTGGAATATCGCATGTTATGCGAGCAGCGCCATTTCCAATACCTCCTGTAAATGTTAGACGTAACTTCATAATTCCAATAGAGTTTCGTTTATTCGCTAGATAGTTTATACAATTTGTTTTCTTGCACATAAATATAAGATTATTCTTAATATCAATATGTATACGCTTGGATATAGTTGTTTGCGTATTATTTATTGTTTCAGAATGTGATGTTTAAAAATAATATCTCCTAGATGATGTATGTTTATTGATTTGCAGAATATATGGGCTGATACAATGGGGCTGATACAATGGGGCTGATACAATGGGCTGATACAATGGGTTGTTTTTGTAGGATATAAATAATATTATTCTGTAACTAAATGTTGTTAGATAGTTATGAACAGAATAATCAGGAGAAACATATATGACTGGTTCAGGTAAATGCCCTCTAATGCACGGCAGTGTAACGGTTAACACTTCGTCGCCTACAGAGTGGTGGCCTAGAACTCTGAACTTGGATATTTTGCACCAGAATGATGTAAAGACAAATCCTTTGGGCAGTAAATTTGATTACATGAAAGAGTTGCAGAAACTAGATTTTGAGGCTCTTAAGAATGATATGCATAAACTGATGACTGATGATCAGGATTGGTGGCCTGCTGACTGGGGTCACTATGGTGGTCTGATGATTCGTATGGCCTGGCATTCGGCTGGCTCTTATCGTTTATTTGATGGTAGAGGGGGAGCTGGTGCGGGAAATATTCGTTTTGCCCCTCTTAATTCATGGCCAGATAATGCAAATCTGGACAAATCAAAAAGACTATTATGGCCAATTAAGAAGAAATATGGAAATTCTATTAGTTGGGCTGACTTGATTATTTTTGCTGGTAACATGGCTTACGAGTCTATGGGGCTTAAAGTTTTCGGTTTTGGGTTTGGACGTGAAGATATTTGGCATCCAGAAAAAGATGTGTACTGGGGGGCAGAGAAAGAATTCTTGGCTGATAGTGAGAATAGATATGATGATTTGTCTAAGCCAGAAACATTGGAGAATCCTTTAGCAGCAACTCATATGGGTTTGATTTATGTGAATCCTGAGGGGGTGAATGGTCAGCCTGATCCTTTAAAAACTGCTGCTATGGTACGTGAGACGTTTGCACGTATGGCAATGGATGATGAAGAGACAGTAGCTCTTACTGCAGGTGGGCATACAGTAGGGAAATGCCATGGAGCAGATAAAACAGAGGTAGGTCCTGAGCCAGAAGGAGCAGACATAAGTCAGCAGGGTCTTGGATGGAATAAACCAGGGGGGACACGTAAGGCAAATGAGGCAATAACAAGTGGGCTGGAAGGAGCATGGACCAGTAATCCTACGAAGTGGGATAATGGATATTTTTATCTGCTTTTTAATTATGATTGGGAACTTAAGAAAAGTCCTGCCGGAGCATGGCAGTGGGAGCCTGTTAATATTAAAGAGGAAGATAAGGTTCCAGACTCTTCAAATCCATCAGTAAAACATAATCCTATTATGACAGATGCAGATATGGCTATGATCAAAGATCCAGTCTACCGGGAGATTTCAGAGAAATTCTATAGAGATCAGGATTATTTCTCAGACGTTTTTGCGCGTGCTTGGTTTAAACTCACACACCGTGATATGGGGCCAAAATCATGTTATTACGGGCCTTATTTACCTAAAGAGGATTTGATATGGCAGGATCCTATCCCAGATGGAGCAAAGGACTATGATGTTGATTTATTGAAGCAGAAGATAGCAGAAAGTGGTTTAGAGATTTCAGATATGGTAGCAACTGCGTGGGATAGTGCGCGTACTTTCAGGAAATCTGATAAACGGGGTGGTGCTAATGGGGCTCGTATTCGTCTTGCTCCTCAGAAGGATTGGGAAGGAAATGAACCTCAACGTTTGAGGAAAGTTTTAGCTGTTCTTGAACGTCTTGCATATGAGGTAAAAGTAACAATTGCAGATACAATAGTTCTTGCTGGTTGTGTTGGTATTGAAAAGGCCGCCAAATTAGCAGGATTGGATGTAATTGTTCCATTTAGTCCAGGTAGAGGTGATGCTACAGATGATGCTACAGATGAAGAATCATTTTCTGTATTAGAACCTGTGCATGATGGATTTAGAAATTGGCTTAAACATGATTTTTCTGTTAGTTCAGAGGAGTTGCTGTTGGATAGGGCTCATTTAATGGGTCTGACTGCTCCTGAGATGACAGTATTGATTGGTGGTATGCGTGTTATTGGAGCTAACCATGGCGGAAGAAAACATGGTGTATTTACTGATCGTGAAGGAACATTAACAAATGATTTCTTTGTTAATCTAACTGATATGAATTATTCATGGATATACGAAAGTGAAGATGAATATAATATATGTGATCGTAAGACAGGTCTTGTAAAGTGGCAAGCGTCTCGCGTAGATTTAGTCTTTGGATCAAATTCGATACTGCGTTCTTATGTAGAGCTATATGCACAAGATGATAATAAAGAGAGATTTGTTCGTGACTTTATCAAAGCATGGACAAAGGTTATGAATGCAGACCGCTTTGATTTGGATGTTAATGTTATTGACTAAACGATTATTGTATCGTTGCCAATAGGAAGATAGAATGAGGAGGTATGTAATTATTATATACCTCTCCAGTAAAGCTTATTAGATGAACTGCATATACTGTTTTTCGACACTGTTATTCCTTTCTAAAATAAGTAGTTTTCTTATGAAATAGCATAATTATCCGATTGGATAATATTATTTTTAAAGCACTATTAATCCCTTATAACATGTCAGTATTCCAGAGCTGGTTGGCCTCTATATTTTTTATTCAAAGAAGGTAGGTGGAAAGTTTCTTTACATAACATAAGAAACTCCAAGAATATGATTGGACAAACTAGACGACGGTTAAAGCAAATATCCACGATGGCGCGGTAAAAGAAGGAAGCAAATGCATAAACAACGCTGAGGATATCGGGTATTATTCTTATGTGCATTGGGATATGTTGTGTAGTCAAATCAATAAGAAGATGACACTTTACTTTGTTTTGATAGAACTCGTTGCATCAAAACATTGTTCAAACTCAGCATTAGTTAACAGTGTTTAGGAAGATAATGTATTAGATATAATTAACATATGTTATCTATGCGGTCAGCACATTGACACTTATTACATAGACCATGAATTTCGATAGTCCAGTCTGATGGCTTAAAAGTATTTTCCAAAGCATTCCCTTTTAGGGTTTCAGGTAACTCATCAATGTGCATTTCTATGGCTACTCCACAATCATCACATACCATAAATTGAGACCCTTCATGACCATAATCTGCATGGCATATAACATAGGCATTTAAACTCTCAATCCTGTGTATCAGACCTTTTTGCACCCAGAAGTCAAGAGCCCTGTACGCTGTTGGGGGCTTAGGAAAGTGCAGACATCTACCTAGTTCCTCTAGTATCGCGTACGCTCCCACAGGTTTTGAATTTTCTGCAATAATTTTTAGAACTTCAAGCCTTGGTTTGGTAAGTCGTTCTTTCTGCTGTATGCATAATGCTTTTGCGTAATCTAGAATATTAATTTTTCTGTTCATATCGTCCTTTTTTCCTTTTATCTGGGTTTATAACCAGGGAAGCCATTTAAGTTTAAGAATACAAACTAAGAATATGATAATATCTAGGAACTTCTATTATATCCATATGTAATCCTTTGTTGTTGTATTATAATGTTAAAAATATTGACTACCATATGCTCAGTATAATATAGAAAATATTCATGAACTATATATAATAAATGTTAAAAATATTGACTACCATATGCTCAGTATAATATAGAAAATATTCATGAACTATATAATAAATGTTTAATATATTGATTAAATATGGTATTAAATAAGATGTTAAGAAAGTTATTCTTCTGTCTTATATTTATAGGTTAATTATGGCTAATCACATTAGAAAACTTATTTCTAGTGTTAAAAATTCACGTGAAAGTATTGAATTTGGAGATGATACTCTTAGTGCGTCATTTGAAGACGGCATTAGGACTCCCGACCAGAGTAGTAGTAGTAGTCAAGCACCTGGGACACGGCACTCTTTATTTGAGATCTCCTCATCCTTTGATCGAAGTAAGACATCAGGAAACTCTACCTTAGGTGGAGATGCTCCCAAAATAGATATTCGAATAGATAGTAAGGCGCAAAGTCATATTCGTGCTATGTATGATATTTATGCGTTATCTATCCAATATGTTTTAGAAAACGCAGGTAAAAATTTTGATAAAAAAGCTGAGAAAGCAGAGTTAGATGATATATGTAAAATAAAATGTATATTAGCTCCTGCATGTGAGAAAGCAGAAGAGACTCTTTCTGAGAAATCAGATATTGATATTCTGACCATTGTGTATTTAATAGAAACGATGAGTGATGCGAAAGCTGCAATAGATGAAGTGTTAGCAAAAACAAATATGAGATACACAAGCAATGGCAAGAAACAGATAAATGAGTTCTCAAGAATTAGGCAGACCGCAGTCATGGGTTTTATTCAATTATTGCAAACAACGTTGGGAGAGGCATGTGATGTATATTTAAGAGAACGTGGACAACTTGATAAAGTCCCTCTCAGGCAGTGTGATGTTGCAAAAGTTAGAAAAGATAGTTGCCACTTCAGAGAGAAAACAGCTAAAGAAATGCATTATAAAATGAATAGTAAGGAGAAAGATCAGCACGAAGGTACTGCTAATAATAAAATATATTATCACAAAGATCTGCCTGCTATTGTGGAGGATACTAATAGAAAGTTGCTAGGAACACTAGAAGATGTAGATAAAGTAGAGATGATATCTGTTAGAGAGGCAGTTATATCTTTAAAATATGCAGAGTCGGCAATCCCAGAAGAATCAAGGGCTTCAGTGACATATTTTATTATAAACAATATAAAAGATCTTAGGAGTAAACTTATGAGTTATATTTTATTTGCTCAGGTGGAATATATAGAATGTAACTAATATATATATTGTTATATAGCCTGTTGGGTAGAATAGATCGTATCTAGCTTAATTAGTGTAAAATATATATTTCTTGTCAGTGTTCCTTGCTAGGTTTTATAGAATATTACTGTTCTGAAAGATATTGGTGAATAATTTTTTTTGATATTTGATATTTGATATTTGATATTTGATAATAGGTATAATATGAGTAATCAGGTTAATAGGTCTCCTCTAAGACAATCATTTCCAAGTAGGAATATTGAAACAGTAGGTAGTCAGGAAACAACACCTTTTATAGCAGGTAAAGCTGTAACATCTACTCAGTCTACGTGTAATACTAGCAGTAGCCATCATGATAGAAGTAATTATGATTTGTTTAGTGTTCCGTCATTTGATCGTACACGCAAACCTAAAGAAAGTGTTATTCAAGCTGTTGATCGTACACGCAAACCTAGAGAAAGTGTTATTCAAGCTGTAGAAATTCCTGCTGCTGAACGGGAGAGTATGTATAAAGTATGTCAGGATTTTATAAAGAACAGCAAGACTGAAATAGACAAAATGTGTCAATATTTTTTTATATTAGAGAAACAAACAGAAGATTTGCAGGTTCTCAATGAAACTCAGCGTATGTTTAATCGTGTATATAAAGAAATTGAGACAGCTATTCCTGCCTTAGAACAGGTTAATATGACTTCTATGAAGCTTATTGTCGGTATTCTATATGACCTAAATTCACGTATGGACAAGATTTTGCATGAAGTATCAGATAAAATATCCAGTAAAAGAGATAATACGGTGCTTAATAAGATGGTAAGAACTAGATATAGTGTAGTAATTAGTACTCTTCAATCACTGCAAAATAGCTTGTTAGGTTGTCTTGATAAATCTTTAGCACAGCAAGGACATGGGAAACCTACAGTATTACCTGTTAATGAAAATATGAGACGGGAGTTATCACAGGCTTGCCAGACCTTTAGAGAGAAGACAGCTGGTGATATGTATGTACAATTGGCATTGGGTATCAGCAGAATTGATGCACAGGCGAAAGAAGCATTAACACACCCTGTTGAAGAGATGAGTTTATTCGTAGAGAATTTGAATAAAAGATTGTTGGAAGAAATTGGCAGTCAGGGAGATGGAATTGTAATTAATTCATGTAACATTAGAAGGGCTATGGATCATCTTGAATTTGCAGTAGAATATGTTAGAGCTAATAGCAGTACAAAATTTCTTACTGTTTATACACATGAACTTCAAACAAGAGGTAGTGAGTTCTGCGTAATTCTTAAACAGCGTATTATAGATCTTCAGGTACAATCTTTATGATTGTATTGCTAATATAGATGTATGTGGTTTGGTAGTTGCTAAGAATTGTTATTTATATATGAAATATTATGTACCGTATTCTATCGAATGCTTAGATGGTTTTTTGTTTTCCTCGTGAGTATGAAAGTAGTATTTTTGCAATACATAATACAATGAATACAGAAGCTGATGTAACTACAATTGTAGGTACAGAAGGAATATTAAATTTAATAGAGGCAAATATTCCACCAATTACAGAAATAATACTTAGTAATGCCGATGTGGCAGCCATTGATTCTGGAGACTTTGTTATCTGGCGTGCAGTGGCTGCTGGGATAATTAACATAGACGTTATAAGCAATATTCCAACGATTTGGATGGAAACAGCTATTACTGTTGCCATTAATAACATAAGCAATAGTTGGGAGAAGGTAACAGATACATTTTCAGCTCTAGCCAACTCTTCATTAATAGTTGCAAGTACCAGAGCAGACCAGTTAAATAAGAGTATAGACAATACAATAAGCCCTCCCCCGTAAATCCATAGCAGGTTACTATTTGTTACTGTCAGGATATCTCCAAATAGGTATGTATGTAGGTTAATACGTTGTTTAAGAACACTAACAGTTATCATTCCTACTGATAGAGCGAGATGAGCAAGAATACCCAGAAGGGTATCGGTAGCAAGAGTTCTTTGATTTTGTAACCACAGAAGTAAAATTGCAAATATAAAGCTGGTTATTATGGTGCTGATATTTGTATTAATACCTGTTGTAATTCCCAGGGCTATCCCAAGAAGTGCATTATGAGCTAACGAATCTCCAAAGTATGCCAACCGTCTCCAAACTACAAAACAACCAATAACACCAGTGATAATAGCAATACCAACTCCAGCAGCGATGGCACGAATGATGAATGGTTCAATCATGCTTTTCTCCCATATGTTTATGCTGATACACTGCCATCATACTAGATATCTCCTCGCCAAATAAGGACATAAATTCTGGGTCTTTAGCTACTGAACATGGTGCTCCTGAGCAACATATATGTTTGTACATACATACCACTCTTTTTGTTGATGCCATAACAAGGTGTAAATCGTGGGATACCATTAGTACGCTAAGGCAACGTTCCTTGTAAACACGCTCTAGTAATTTATAGAAGCTTAATTGCCCAGGAATGTCAAGATTCTGGGCTGGTTCATCCAATATAAGTAATTCTGGATTACCAAGAAGCGCTCTTGCAAGTAGAACACGTTGTAGCTCTCCTCCAGATAGCACCGATAGAGCTGTATTTAATAAATTAGATATGCCTGTTTCTTCTATTACATGGTTCAGGCTTGTAGTATCGCACTTTTTTCGTAAAGATAGAAATCTACCAGTAGTTATAGGGATGTTGTGAGTTGGTAATAGGCGTTGAGGTACATACCCAATTCTTAATGACTTCTTCATCTCGATATAGCCGTGGTTAGGTTTATAAAACCCAAGTATACACTTTAGAAGCATTGATTTCCCTGCTCCATTTGGACCAATTATTGTTATAAAGTCTTGCATATACACGTTTAAAGATACATCTTTCAGGATGTGTTGCCCACCTCGAGTAACAGTAATATTCTGAGCAGATATAAGGGTACCTGTTGAGTCATCTGATTTTATAAACAATATAATCAATCCTGCTAGCAATTAAATGTTATGTAGGGTGCACCCCTTATATAACATATATTTACTGTTCGTCCTAAGCATATATAGTCACACGTATAACTTTACTATATACAATATATTCAAAATGCTTGCCAAAGTCTGATGTTATAATATAACATATTGTATATTCTACAGGTATAGGTAATTCATAGGTTTATCGTGATAAGAAATGTGATCGTACTATTAACAGTAATAACATTATATATTCCGTGTTATAGTGTGGCTGAGAGCGCTAAAGGAGTTGTGGTTAGTATAAAACCGTTACATTCTTTGGTAAGTGGGGTTATGGGTGATACAGGAGAAGCTAAATTATTATTACCAGATAATAACTCTCCACATGATATTTATTTAAAACCTTCTCAGGTTATGTTACTGCAAGATGCCGATATAATTTTTTATATTGATGATAAATTTGAGTTATTTCTTGGTAATGTATTTAATATCTTACCAGAGCATATAAGAAAAGTGCCTGTAATGCATGCAAGGGGAATCACTATATTATCCAGCCGTGATGGAGATGCATGGGACGCGCATCTCCATGATGATCATGCGTCTTCTGCAAATGAAGATAAGCACGACGAGCATTACCACGATGATCATGCATCTTCTGCAAATGAAGATAAGCACGACGAGCATTACCACGATGATCATGCGTCTTCTGCAAATGAAGATAAGCACGACGAGCATCATTATGATATGCATGTATGGCTTGATCCATATAATGCTCGCAAGATTGTTAATATGGTGAAGGAAGAGCTGAGTATAATGTATCCCGAGAATAGGGATATTTATAATAAGAATGCGTCTGATACAATTAATAAGATTGATATGATGGATGATGAGTTGAAAGAATCCTTAGATGGGCTGAGTAATAAACCATTTATAGTATTTCATGATGCATATCAGTACTTTGAAAAGGCATATTCCTTGCTGAACGTAGGCTCTGTATCTTTTGACACGCATGAATCTTTGTCTCCTTCGCGCATTAAGGAAGTACGTAGAAGATTAATACAAACAGATGCCAGATGTGTCTTTAGTGAGCCCCAGTTTTCTTCTGGATTTGCTATTCCTCTTATAGAAGGTACAGATACGAAAATAGGAGAACTAGATCCTATAGGCACAGGTATAGAGAATGGCGCAGGGCTTTATTTTAAAATGATGAGGAATATAGCTAACAATCTGAAGAAATGTTTACGATGATAAAGGTATATGATGTTGCAGTGTGAATATATAACCCATCATATATCTGGAAAGGTCATTCTAAGCAATATAGGATTTAAGCTTGAATCAAGGCAACACCTGCTGATTACAGGTCCTTCTGGGTGTGGGAAAACTACTCTTTTATTTATATTAGCAGGGCTGTTAAATCCTAATGAAGGAGTTGTTTCTTATAATGATATTGCCTTATATAATTTAGGTGAATCAGATAGGGATAAATTCCGAGGGGAGAACTTAGGGATTATATTGCAGACCTTCCACCTAATTAAGATTCTAACTGTTAGGCAGAATTTACTACTTTTACCAAGTTTTCAGGATAAACCTGTAGATGATGAACGTATATACAGCGTTCTACACAGGCTTAGGCTTGCTGATAAATCTCATTGCAGGGCTGATACACTAAGCGTTGGTGAAGCACAGCGCCTTGCTATTGCAAGAGCTATAATCTGTAAGCCACAATGGATCTTGTGCGATGAACCAACTTCGTCTCTGGATGATTATAATACAGCAGCTATACTGGACTTGCTGGAAGAGGAGGCTAATGGTTGTTCTGCCTCTTTAATAGTGGTTACTCATGATAAACGAGTTACTACTTATTTCCATAAACACAATATACTATCTCTAGGTGGAGTTGTATGAGCATTATTTCCCTTATATCAATATATTTGCGTGCTAAATGGCCAAGTACCACGCTGCATATTTTATTGATGATGTTAGGAGTTCTGATGGTAACAGCTCTGTTGCTATTTACCCATCAAATGAACGATAGATTATATAGGTACGGTGCAGGGATTGATGTAGTAGTAGGAGCAAAAGGTAGTGCATTACAGTTGATAATGTCCAGCATTTATCATGTAGATATTCCAGTAGGCAATATTTCTATGGAAGATGTGGACGCTGTTAAACAACATCCATATGTTAAGAAGGTAATTCCGATATCTTTAGGAGATAGCTACAGTAATTTCCGTATAGTTGGTACTGAGATCAGTTATTTAAAGCATTTTAATGTAGATTTCTTAGAGGGTAACAGCTGGGATTCCAGCATGCAGGTGGTTATAGGATCTACAGTTGCTCGTAAAACTGGCATGACAGTAGGCAGTAGCTTTGCGGGCGTACATGGACTTAGCATGAGAGGGCATAAGCATACTGAGAGCTTGTATAGGGTAGTAGGTGTGATGAAGCCCACAGGGAATGTACTGGATCGTTTGATCCTTACTTCTTTAGATAGCGTCTGGAATCTACATAGCAGATCAGAGCATTCAGTTGAGGAGCCCAAGGAAGTAACATCTTTACTTATACGATATAGCAACCGTGCTGCATCATTATCTTTCCCGTCTTATATCAATAAGAATACTACAATGCAGGCTGCTAGTCCCTCGTTTGAAATAGCACGTCTTGTAGATATGATAGGTGTGGGAGAGAATGCCGTTATGATACTGAGTATTATTATAGTATCTATATCATTACTGAGTATATTTATAGGCTTATTAAACAGTGTATGCGAACGCTGTTATGACATAGCTGTATTTCGTGTTATAGGTGCCTCTAGGAAGAAGATTATACAGCTTGTAGTAGGGGAAGGGATAAGTATTGCTTTTATAGGCAGTGTATTAGGTTTATTGCTTGGTCATGGGATGGTAGAGATAATAGGTAATTTCTCACACAAAGGGATAGAGCTTGGTCTTGAGGGTTTTATATTTGTTTATAAGATTTGGTTCTTGTGGTTATTTTTATTGTTTATTTCATTAGTCATATGTCTTATACCAGCGTGGTATGCTTATAAAGTTGATATACGTGATACATTGAACAGTATTCACTAGCTTGTTACAAGAATGTGTTCATATACTATATACACATATATATTCTATTATGTATGCATCGTATGACTTTATTATGAAACTCAGAACCCATAAACACTGCTGGAGACAGAACGTGATATATGATCTTATAATACTAATGAGCAGAATAAAGAGATTGGCTTTCTTGTATTGCTTTGTATCATACCTGTTACTATGTCCAAGCCATATTATGGCATTTTATGAGGATGAACTAACAGATGAGCAGTGGAAGCTTTTTATTGGGAATCCAGAAATTTCTGATGAGATGGGCGATGCTATATCATGGGATATTTTTGCAAGTACAAAGGAAAATGAAGAATGTTCAGTTGATGAGGATGGCTTTGATTATTGTATTATAAAACCAGGCTATAGTGAGGATATTAAAGAATATGATGGTATAGAGGTTGTTTTGATAGGGTTTATGTTTCCTCTAGAGCAGTCATCAACTCAATCAAATTTTCTTATTGGACCGTATCCTCTAAGTTGTCCTTTCCATTATCACGTAGGCCCTTCTCAGGTTGTTGAGGTGGTGACTGATAGACCAATAGATTTCTCATACGATCCTGTTAAGATTAAAGGTACGTTAAAGTTATATTTTAATGAAGATACTAATATGTTTTATTATTTGGAGAATGCTGTAGAGATGTAGACTTGTTGTAGATGTCCTTATATTGCAAGAAGATGATTACTTCATATCATATAGTTAGTGAAGGTTCACATCACTAACTATATGGGGATATTTAATCCCCATATTATACTATTAATATATGTAAAATCCTCAAAACCTGATATAAGTCAGACATATTCATAGCTAGCTAATCTAGGTATGAATATGGATCGATAGTAATTTTTGCCCCCTTAGTACCACTGAATAAGTCATGTTTCTTTTTGTAAGATACAGATTATAAACATATAGATGGATAGTATCCAAGACTCATGCAGTGGTTAGATAATCAATATGTCGCTGGACAATCTGTATTGTGGTGTCTATATTTGCAATATCTTTCATGTCTATCATCATTATGATGACCTTGATGCAATAACATTCTTCCTAGTGGTAGAATGTTATTGTTCTTGCTACGTTGCATATGATTAATAATGTTTATGCGTTCTTCTTTTGTTAATTGCTGAAAAAGAGCAAGCAAACTATTTCTGATAATATTATGATTTTGGGAATGTATCATAGCTAACTCATCTGTCTGCAATGTGAATGCCTCACTATCAAAACTAGGAGCTGTTAGAATCTCTTCAATCTTCTGCTCTATGTTTCTTATCTCTTCTATTTTCCTGTTATGGTTGTTGAGAATTTGTTGTGAAGTTTCCTCAAACATAGCTAATTTAGTTTCTGGTAAAATAGATTGTATGTTTGTATGTATTCTTACCCTAGGATGTTTATATACACGATTATTATCGTGTAACAAGTAGCCAGCTATTGCTCCTATGAATAGCATGTTAGTAACTAATGAAGTTACTAACATAATCTTCATTTTCTTATTTTCCATAATACCTCTCTTGCATGGTAGATAACTCTGTCATTTATTGTTGTTCATCTTCTGTACTTATGAATATTATCGTCCTATCATCATTTCTATACATATATCACAGGAACATGTTGCAATTATGTTAGGCAGTAGTAATAAAGTCCATTAATATAACCCTGAGTTTATATTAATATTGTAATTTTGTATTTATTTATGAATAAGATATTTTATGTGTAATACGATCTATAAAATACTAGGTAGATGTAGAAGAAAGTATTCAGAAATATATGCTGAGAACTTCTAAACTATATGCGTATATCATGATTGTATAGAATGGTGGATATTTTATCATTTATCTAATTTTATGCCTCCTAAATGCTTTTCTACTATATATATTTCTTGCATTTCCTTATCTTAAATGTTTCCTTCATAATATTTTCCTGTTTTCTTCTTTAATGATGTTTTAGCGCGCGATATTAATGATTGTAATGCTTTCAGGCTGATATTCATTATATCAGCAGCTTCTTTATTACTTAATTCATCAAAGAAACATAAACTTAATGCAATTTGCTGGTTGTGAGGTAGTTGTTTAATATGTTCTTCCATAAATTCTACTTTCATTCTATTGGTTAAGATATCTTCAGCACTAGCCGTTTCATCTTTCAGATAATCCTTATGTATTTCGATAGAAGAATGGTTTGCTTTGGTTTTTTTTATATTAAGAGAGTGATTTATAATTATTCTATAAAACCATGTAGTAAATTTTGTTCTTTTAGAAGGATCCCACATATATGGTTTGGTCCATAACTTTATAAATGCTTCTTGTACAATATCTTCAGCATCTTCTTTGTGTAATACGATACGATATGACACACGGAAAAAGCGCGTAGCGTGACGTTGAACAAGCATGGTGAAAGCATTCTTATCTCCGTTATTTATTTTATCCAATAATGTTTCATCGCTCTCGTTATGCATGATTTAATATTAAAGTTTTCATATTCCATATACGTTATACAAATTATACAGCATAAGTCTTCGTTGTATTTGTAGGATATTTTCACAAATTTTATGACTCATGTAATGTTCGTGCATATAAATGCAATTATGTAGAACAAGCTATTTCCTATATTTCTGATATGCCTGTAGTACTATTACACAAAGTACGGGAATGTTATTTCCCCATTAAAAAAGGTACAGACCTTTTTTAAAAGTCTGTACCTTTATAAGTCTACAATAATGATATGTTTTATCCCTAATTATACAATTACATGCTCTTCACGTATAGCTTTAACCAACGAGATCATCATAAGTAACATGACCACTGAGAATGGTAAAGCAGCAGCGATAGACGCAGTTTGCATAGCTCCCAGACCACCAGCAAGCAGTAATGCGATAGCTACCAGACCTTCGTATACACCCCAAGTCACTCTGTGTGATATAGGTGGATTCTCATCACCAACAGACATAATTGTGTTGATAACAAGAGTACCAGAGTCTGATGAAGTTATAAAGTATGTTACAATCAGTACAAGAGCTATTAACGAGAACAGTTTTGTTATAAATTGAGCAAATACTTGTCCATATATTTCCATACTGCTAATAGTGGCAAAAAGAGCCCCCTCTGTACCGTTCGAAACTGCTTCAACAATTCCACCTCCATTGAACAGCTCAATATTTAGGGCTGTACCGCCGAATAGTGTAAGCCATACAAATCCAAATAAAGTAGGTACAAGCAACACACCAATGATGAACTCACGAATTGTTCTTCCTCTGGAAATTCTTGCAATAAACATACCTACAAAAGGTGCCCAAGCAATCCACCATCCCCAATAGAACACAGTCCAACTTAAC
>ENA-OREC01000005-OREC01000005.1-marine-metagenome-genome-assembly--contig:-NODE-5-length-75949-cov-6.012271_pt1 | contig 75949 bp, 58 predicted proteins | sample MGYA00248626_ERZ508543 | MGnify/ENA primary metagenome ERZ508543 (study PRJEB26211, sample SAMN05518279) | marine metagenome | isolation source: Puget Sound, Washington, USA | host: Bankia setacea | place...
TTCCTCCTCTAGGAACAGAAATAGACAGCTCACGCGGGCGGAATTCTGAGGAATCTTCACAGCCAAATAATGTAAATATTCCTCCTCTAGGAACAGAAATAGACAGCTCACGCGGGCGGAATTCTGAGGAATCTTCACAGCCAAATAATGTAAATCTTCCCACCTATAGTGCAGTAGTCAAGGAATCTGGCGATAGAAATGCTGCTCAACAACCACTACCTCCTCCAAGGTATAGTGTGGCAGATCCTCATCCTAACAATAGGGAGCAGCGTCCTGTTCCTCATGGTGCCCAGGATGCTAATATTCCAGAATATCAACGAGGAGAGCATCAGATTAAATCACATCTTTACCAGGATATGAATGCTCAGATAGAGCAAAAGGCCGATGCTGAGATTAATGCTCAGGTAGCTGAACAACTGGCTATTATGCAGTACGGGTTGCAGAATCGTATTAATAAGGGTGAAGAAGCGCCTCATGTTATGCATATAAAGATGCATGCTAACGTTTCTGTTGTTGTGCCAAGTGGCAGCACGGATGTAAAGCCACAGATATACCATAAGCAGGTAGAGCAGGATTTCTACATTCATCCGGTAGGTATAGATGGTAGATCTCTGGCTCCTAAGAATGCTCCAGTCTTGACAGGGAATCATATTATAGCCTCTACAACCATTGAGTTAGAACCGCCAAGAGGCTCTGATATATCTACAGAGCAGTATCATTCTGTAGTGACAGCTGATTTAGCGGGTGAGCGAGAGAAGATGGGAGTGAAAGACGGACAAGAGCTTGCATATAATCAGCAGGGGTCAACGATGCATTATACAGTGCAGGCGTTCCAGAACCGTCAGTATAACCAGCATAACTTTCAATCATATTCTCATGCATTGGGCAACAGACAAATGGGATCACAGAATCTACAGCCGATAATTGCAGGTGTCCAGAGGAGACCTAAGAAAAGTTTTTTCGATAAGATGATTGGTGATAAGCTGCGTAATATACCTAAGTTCTTTAGTAAGAAGAGAGGAGCTAACTAATACTCTTCTATTGTGGTGGTATGTGCGAAGTAATGTTGCCTGATAAATTCTACTATAAGCTATTTTGGGGATTCTTGGATTAGAATAGACGTTATTTTTCTGAACGGATATATTTTATATAACGTGATGTATTAAGTTTTGAACGATAAATAAAACGCCTTATTTCTCTGTTAATTTTCCCATATGGTGCTGTTTCGCGGGCAATTGTGCTTCCTCCCAGTTTATGTGATATTTCTTTTCTATTGGTCTGTCAAAGCTTTGCGTTCTGTTCAACAGGGAAATTGCAGCATCTCGCGTAACAAGTTGCCCAACTGCACCTAACCCAAACCAGTTTGTCTGGATAATATCTATTCCTTTATGCTGAGCGAGGTATTTTATATTAAGCTCTCTCTTTTTCAAAGGCATTCTAAGAAAGTCACCCGATCTTAGGAGGGGAATTGCCACTTCTAGCATATTCTCAAGAACTGGTAATTGAATATCCACATCATCTTCAAAGATGAGAGCCATATCAGCTTCATCTTTCAGCATTTCCTTCCAGCATCGGCGATGACTGTGAAATACTGCAATCTCTGTTCTTTTCATCTCAAATGGGAAAAATGGGTGTATAATGTTGCGAACGTAGCATTGCTGTTCATATGCTGTTAGTTTACTGTGGTCTGTGGTCTGTGGTCTGTGGTCTGTGGTTGGGATTATTTTTGTGTAAACGGCAGTACATTACATAAGCGCCTAGCATGAGGATTTCTATCAAGTGAGCTTGCAAGATGAATGATGTATGCATTTATTTTTAGTGACATATGTTTAATACAATATAATATGTAATATTAAATCTCAATAATGGATGTTATTATGTGTACATATGGTTTTGCAAGAGATATATAGTGGAAGTACGTGATATTTTTGTATATCTTTCTGTATATGTATCATAAGAATAATATATGAGGATATGGTTTGTTAGTACCTGTTATTTTATCAGGTGGAGTTGGTTCTCGCCTGTGGCCTTTATCAAGAGAGCAACATCCTAAACCCTTTATACGGTTAGGTAATGATAGGAAAAGTTTTATCCAGACAACTTATGAACGTGCGTTAGCATTAGGATCGGTTAGTGAAGTTGTAACTGTTACTAACCGTGATCTGTTCTTTTTTACAAAAGATGAATTTGATGATATCGATGGTGTTGTAAGCAATACCTTTTTACTTGAACCAGTGGGACGTAATTCTGCGGCAGCTATAGCAGTAGCAGCTCATTATTTAAATTATAAATATGGCGATGACACTATTATGCTAGTTATGCCTGCGGATCATTTAATAGAAGATATTACAGAGTTTCAGCATGCTTTTGATACAGCCTGTAATTTAGCACAACATGGAGGTCTGGTTACTTTTGGTATTGTTCCACAGAAACCGGATACTGGGATGGGGTACATAGAAGCATCGGGTAATCTGGTAAGGCGTTTTATAGAAAAGCCAAGTCAAGATGCTGCAGAGGAGTACATCAGAAACGGCAATTTCTTATGGAATTCAGGTATATTCTGTATGAAGGCAGGTGTATTTGTTAATGAGCTGAAGTCATTATGTAAAGACATTGATCAACAAACATATATATCCTTTAAATCGGCAAAATATTCATCAGGTAATAATTGGCAGTGCTATGAGATGAATAAGAATGATTTTGGTTGTATACGGGATATCTCGGTTGATTATGCTGTATTTGAGAGGTCAACCAATGTGATGGTAGTACCATGTAACATAGGGTGGACTGATATAGGATCATGGAGTGAGTTTGGGGCTCTTTTCCCATCTGATGATAATAATAATCATATTTGTGGTGATGTTATAACGGAGGATACATACAACAGCATTATACATGCTGATAGCGGAAGAATGATCGCTACTATTGGTATTGATGGTGTGATTGTTGCAGACTCAGAGGATGCGATATTAGTGGCTGGGAAGAGACATTCTCAGGATGTGAGAAAAATAGTCAAAAAACTTAAGGATAGTGGGAGCCTAAAGTATAAGGATTTCCCAACAGTACACCGTCCTTGGGGAACGTATACAGTGCTTTACACAGGGGCAGGTTTTAAGTTAAAGTGCATAGAAGTAAGACAAGGAGAGAGTTTAAGTCTTCAGTCACATGATCACAGAAGTGAACATTGGGTTGTTGTGAGTGGTGTTGCAACAGTAGTCAAGGATACCGAGACATTTGAGTTAGGTCATAATCAGTCAACGTACATACCAGTAGGAGTTAAGCATCGTCTGGCCAACTTGGGGAGTGATACATTGTTGATGATTGAGGTGCAATGTGGGGTGTATCTAGGAGAAGATGATATTGTAAGATATGAAGACATCTATGACCGAGGCACAGCATGAATTGGGATGTATTGGAGGTAGGTTGTGAGAACAATTAATGTGGTTGGGCGATACTATACTGACACGTTACATAGGCAGCTCCCAGATGGCAATTCGCATTTGGATGGTTGGAAGTTTCTGTTAAATGACTATGAGTCCCCTTGTGATTATCTGGTTGTTGTAGATAATTTACCTCACAAGATGGTGCCTAAGTGTACACTTGAGAATATTATACATCTGGCTACTGAACCACCATCAGTGAGGAAATACCATAAAATATTTCTAGATCAATTTGCATGGGTAATAACGCAGGATCCAGATATAGAGCATAGTGCTGCTATACATTCGCATCCTGCAAACACATGGTTTATTGGTTTTAATCCACGTGAAGCAGAGTCTGTTGTCATAAATGAGTTCTGTCAGGTGAAACCATTATTTGACCTTCCAAAAAGCAAGAATATTTCTATAGTATCATCCACAAAAGATTTGACACCTTCACATATAAAGCGTCTCAGTTTTGCTCAGCGTCTTAAAGAATATTATGGGGATAGGATTGATTTCTATGGACGTGGTGTATTAACAATGCATGATAAGTTGGAATCCTTATCAGACTATCGGTTTCAGGTTGTGATAGAAAATTCGGTTCATGAACACTATTTTACAGAGAAAATTACTGACTGTATATTAGCAGGTACCTATCCCATTTATTATGGCTGTCCTAATATATCTGACTATTTGCCAGATAATTCTTATACAACCATAGATATAAACGATTTTGAAGGTGCTATTGCAACTATAAATTATGCAATTAATAATGACATAGATAGGAAATATCGGAAAGAGCTGTTGGAAGCGCGCGACCTGTTGTTGTACAAACACAATATATTCCCAATGCTTACTGATATGATAAATAGGATCGAAAAGGGAGAGTTCGGAAAACCTCAGATTCCAAAACTTTATGGTGGAAAGATGCTTTCCTACAGATGTGCTGGGTACTATTTACGCAGAGAGCTAGACTCATTTTTAAGGTGGTGTAATTTAAGATGATTAATATTAGTTTGCTTGCTTGGAGCAGATGAATGTGTTGCTTATACGCTTTATTGTATTATATATAGACTCTTTTTTCATTCTACAAGAATGAAATTCTGCTCCACCTGATTTATCCATAAGCTCAATAAGATTATCATCTATGTATACATTGTTTGGATACTTTTGTGCGAGGTGTAAAGGATTTCTATTTATTAAATAAGAGTTAAATATATCCAATGCAGCATCACTGCCAGCTTTATTAAGTATCGAGAAAGGAGAAAGGAAAACATGCTCTGCACTGCTTTCGGTACTATATGCAGCACTTAAAGATGTATCTATGGATGATGTATCTGTTGGCTCTTCATTGCTTTCGGTACTATATGCAGTGCTTAAAGATGTTTCATCTATGGATGATGTATCTGTTGGATCTTCGTCAATGAAAGAAAAGTCTAAATTATCAGGATACAATAAGCCTTCTTTCCCAGTATCATTTTCCAAACTACAGTTGCTTTTATTAGCTGGATGCTCATCACTATGAGTAGTTGCACTACTTTCAACGTTAGAGGAGGAGCTTTCCTGGAACAGAGCATCTAATGATTTGGTATTAGGTTGCTTTTCATTCTGCTTGGTATATTTTTCATCTTTTGTAGATGAGTTAGAACTTATAAATTTCGAACTGCCTTTATCCTCTTGATTAGAGGATCCTCTATTACGGATTCTATTTATCATCCTATAGGCTAGTTCTGTTAATCTAGGCATATTATAGCTCCATAATAATATTGTTGAATTAAGCATATAATATATTATATGATTATTATGTTAATAAAGCTAGTATTGATATCTATATTCTTTATACTCCAAGTATACTTTGGATAAGAACCAGCAACTCGCACCTAACTTATAGAGAGAGTGAGGTATCTTTATTAAAGCTCTCTGTGTTCATCAGCTGAAGATGATATTCCATGAAAATCACCCGTGAAAGTATGTTACATGGAAGTATACTTAAGATTAACTTGGGCATCACATAAATCATTCAAGAGTATAAAGTATAGAGAAAATGGTGGTTGTTACGAATTTTTTTATATTTGTTTACGTTATATTCAGGGTGTATAATATGCTTCCTTGAAGATCAATGTTTAGTATATTATTATGGGAGATACAAATGATTCTACTTCCAGCTGTAGATTATAGCAGATTGTACCCTTGCATCAAAGATGTTCACGCTACATGTCGATGCTCAGCCAGAGACGAGATGCTTTCCTTGTCTGTAAATGTTGAGCTAACAAATACTAAAGAGACAAAATCGCTGATCCATGATGTATTTAAACATACGATCCCAACATATGAACATAAAGATGTTAAGGGTAAATATTCTAATCCTGCAGCCCTAGTTGTTCAGCATGAATCAAGGCCGACATTCTATTTTGGCGTAGATAAGGATAGTGCCTGTAACAGCAATGTAAAAATTCTGGAATCCCAGCAAGAAGATAACGAATATTTCTTGATTCAAGTGACTACCAGATATATCAGAGCAACAGGGAAGTATGATATCTCTGCACTTAGTGAAGCTTATAATTTGTTTGGAGACAAATTTATTAGCGACATACTACAAACTACATTTAAGGAGATGGAATCTAACACTAAATTTCAGTGGATGGGCTCTGGGGGAAGAAAAAAATTTAAAGAACTGGTATATCAATCTTTAAATTTTTTTCCCATGAAACATCTACAGAAGTTATGTATACAGGTTATGCTCGCTAATGGATATGATTATGAAAAGGACTCGCATAAGGAAAATCCATATTTACCTCCTATACTGAGACAGTATGCACAGTTTGAACATAACCTACAAAATACTGTCTTCGAGAAGAAAGCATATGACTTTAAAACTATTATAACTCCTTGGCAAAGAGGAGAGGAAGATACTTGAAGTATATATAAAGGTGCCACTATAAGAAAAATCGATACATATGCAACTGTAAACATTGTAGTAGACTGAAGGAATAGTGTAGAAGAAACAGTACGCAAGATAATTCCATATTTTAAATACTATCATGATGTTTATATACAGGATTATATATATGCATGAATGGTCAGAGCTATTTCTGTTAAGTTTAAGTGCATTTCTGGCTGCAACCATTTTACCTGCTCAATCAGAGATTGTACTTTTGGGTATGGTTATGACAGAGCAGTATAATAAGTGGCTGTTGGTTACAGTTGCAACCTTAGGCAATGTTCTTGGAGCAATTGTTAATTGGTTTCTAGGGTGTTATCTAATGCGTTTCCAGGGCAGTAAGTGGTTCCCTATAAGTCGTCGTAACGTGAATAAGGCTATGAATTTCTATCATAAATATGGAGCATGGACGTTACTATTCTCATGGGTACCTGTGATTGGTGATCCACTTACCTTAGTAGCTGGAATATTCCGTATAAACTTATTACTGTTTATTGTGCTTGTTAGCATAGGCAAATGTATAAGATACTTAGGGATCGTAATAATTGTTTAGACAGTATATATGGCTTTATAATTATGAGACATTGAGATATTTTATCAACATCTCATATCTTCTTAACCTCTTGAATTATATGTACGTTTTTTATTATACATATAATCCAGAGGAGAGTAATAAAGCTTCTTAAGCACTTGCTCGTGTACGTGTACGTTTTTTCATAGGTATCGGAGCAGTTACTTTACGCGATGAGTTTTTAGTCAGGTAACTTTCCACAGCATGTACCAGGTTCTTAATGCTGTTTTCCTCAGAATCAAAAAAGTGGTTTGCTCCTTCCACCATATGGAAATCTATATCTGCCTCCTTCTGTTTTTTCATATCACGCTGGAAGCGTAGCATATCCTCAGGTGGGGTCAGGCGATCATTAGCTCCATAGACCACCATCCCAGAAGCAGGACAGGGAGCCAGGAACGAAAAATCATATAGATTTGTAGGTGGAGAAATTGTTATAAAAGAATGCACTTCTGGCCTTCTCATAAGTAATTGCATCCCAACCCATGCCCCAAAGGACATTCCACAGATCCAACATTCTGAAGATCCAGGATTTAAATATTGAATAAAATCAAGAGCAGAGGTAGCGTCAAATAATTCGCCTAGACCATTACCAAAAGACCCTTCGCTTTTTCCTGTTCCACGAAAGTTGATACGCAACACAGAGAATCCACAACGCTTGAAAGCGTAAAACATATTGTACGGAACCAAGGCATTCATATGGGCGCGTGACTTGCCTCCATGAGCTGCATGCATTATCACCGCAAGAGGTGCACCAGCTTTTTTGTTGTGGCTATAAAAACCTTCGATCCGTTGCCCTTCTACCCCAGGGAAAACAACTTCTGGCATATCATATTCCTTTATATATTGTATTTACAGATCATTCAAATTAAGATAGGGTTCATTGCAATGGAACATTTCTGGAGGAAATAGGACTATTTTCATCAGTTTTATAACCTTTCCGTTGTGCAAGCAGTACCACATACCACTTTACAGAAGCAACAAATGTTCCTAACTTAGCAGGGGTTTCATGGAGAAAATTCCACGAGCTCTGTAATCCCAGTATCTATAGCATATTCTTGCATATTACGCAATTTATTAGTTATTAATTTATAACATTCTACTGTATTGCACATGGTAGTGAAAATTGCCATTATTGCCATTATGGAACAGTTGTATGCTCAAGGTGTGCCAGTGTATCATGATAGTACACTTACATCTTATAATTTATGAGGTAGGAAAGTTTGGTAGTATATCTTGATAGTAATGCTCAGTCTCCGATTCTACAAGAGGTTGCTGATGTACTTGCATGTCTTATACATGATATAGAGTCGATTTGTGGCAATCCTTCCGCCTCACATAGGTCTGGAAGATATACGCGTATGTTAATTGATAAGGCAAGAAGCAGCATTGCACGTGCAACAGGGTATGATGACAAAAATATAGTTTTTACATCAGGTGGTACAGAGTCTGTCAATACAGTAATGTCACAAGGCTGGGATGTTGTGTTGCTTCCTGCCACAGAACATTTGTGTGCCATTATTGGTGCAAAACGACATGCGACTGATACTCATCTCATTCCAGTTGATAACAATGGGATCCCTGATTACATAGATGCGATTTCCAGATATAATAGTGTATCTGGAAAAGTATTACTCAGTATTAGTGCTGCAAATAATGAAACAGGTGGGATTCTGCCATATAAGGATATTATAAAACATGCTAAAGATTTTCAGTTGTCAGTTCATATTGACGCCTCTCAGGCCTTTTGCAGAATACCTGAGAAATGGATATCAACAGGAGCAGACTTTATAACTCTCTCCTCTCACAAAGTGGGAGGACTGCCAGGGACAGGAGCTATACTTATAGGCGAACATGTAAGCAAGCTTAGCCCTCTAATATGTGGAGGAGGGCAGCAATTATCGCAGCGTGCTGGTAGTGAGAATGTGCTGGGGATTGTAGCTTTTGGAGCAGCTGTAGATGCCTATGGAATATATAGTTGGGATAAGATTGAAGATATCAGAAATGATATGGAGAAAAAGATTAAAGCTATAGCACCTGAAGTGGTTATATTCTGTGAGAGGGTAAACAGATTGCCAAATACAAGCTGTTTTGCAGTACCTGGTTGGAATTCGGAATTACTTCAGATTCAGCTTGATCTAAAAGGCTTTATGGTAAGCAGAGGTAGCGCCTGTTCCACAGGTACATCCAGCTCTGGCTATGTAATTGATGCAATGCACAATGGTCTTGATCTGGCTCAATGTGCTTTGAGAATAAGTATGTCTCCTACAATTACTAATGGTGAAATAGCCGATTTTGTAGAAAACTGGGAGGAGTTGTATAAGAGGTGGAGAAAAAAATGTATTGCAATATAATAACTGTAGCTCCTACAATGCGTATAGGTGTGTTGTAGGTGATTTCTTGCTCAACTTATAAACACTGGGGTTGGTACTTTTTTCTGTCCATAAATTTCATTCTTAAGGAGGAACAGTGGGTGTAACTCAAGAGACAATTAGCACGGTAAAATCTTTATCGGCTTCGTATCAGCATGGTTTTGTGACTGATATCGATACGGAGTATGCTCCGCAGGGGGTTGATGAGAATGTCATTCGCTATATTTCTTCTATGAAGGGTGAACCTGAATGGATGCTTGAGTGGAGGCTGGTAGCGTATAACAAGTGGATGAGCATGGAAGAACCTGACTGGGCTATGCTTCAATACCAGAAGGTGGATTACCAGAGCCAATATTACTATGCGCAGCCACGTGGTTTTGAGAATAGACCACGTAGTCTTGATGAGGTTGACCCTGAGTTGCTTCGTACATATGAAAAGCTTGGCATCCCTTTAAGGGAGTGGAAGCGTCTTGCTGGAGTGCAGGGAGATGATAATACTTCATCTGAAGGTGAAAGTGGTGGGGTGGCTGTAGATATTGTGTTTGATTCTGTCTCAGTTATTACTACATTCAGGGAACAGTTACGTGCAAAAGGTATTATTTTCTGTTCATTCTCTGAAGCTGTACTAGAGCATCCTGATCTTGTGAGAAAGTATCTTGGTAGTGTCGTTCCTTCAGGTGATAATTTCTTCGCAGCTTTAAACTCTGCGGTATTTTCTGATGGTTCATTTGTATATATTCCTCCTGGGGTTCGATGTCCTGTAGAACTTTCCACTTATTTCAGAATTAACGCGGAAAATACAGGGCAGTTTGAGCGTACACTTATTGTAGCGGACAAAGGTTCATATGTATCGTATCTAGAGGGGTGTACTGCTCCGATACGTGACACAAACCAGCTACATGCTGCTGTAGTGGAGATAGTGGTGCTTGACGATGCAGAGGTAAAGTATTCAACAGTACAAAATTGGTATCCTGGTGATGCAGACGGTAAAGGTGGTATATTTAATTTTGTAACTAAGCGTGCAGATTGTAGAGGGCATGCAGCAAAGGTCATGTGGACTCAGGTGGAGACAGGTTCAGCTGTAACATGGAAGTATCCTTCTTGTATTTTAAGGGGAGACAATAGCCAGGGAGAGTTCTATTCGGTGGCTATAACAAATAATATGCAACAGGCTGACACTGGAACTAAGATGTTGCACCTTGGGAAGAATACCAAGTCTCGTATAGTATCAAAGGGTATATCTGCTGGAAAGTCTCAGAATACTTATAGAGGGCTTGTAAAGGTACATCCTAAGGCAGCAGGTTCACGTAATCATACTCAATGCGACAGTCTTCTGATTGGTGATTTATGTGGGGCACATACGGTACCGTATATTGAGGCTGGCAACTCTAAATCTGTGTTGGAGCATGAGGCTACCACTTCTAAGATATCTGAAGATCAGTTGTTTTATTGCAATACGCGTGGTATATCTGATGAGGAGGCGGTTGCTTTGGTGGTAAATGGATTTTGTAAGGAGGTTTTACAGAAACTTCCTATGGAGTTTGCTGTGGAAGCACAAAAGCTGGTGGAGATAAGCCTTGAGGGATCTATTGGTTAGTATTTCTACTGTAACAGCTTAAATATTTAAAGGATATTTCTTAAGGCATACGCATAGAGTTATTCTTATAATCTTTAAGGATGCGTGTGTTCCTTCATAAGTTTTTACATTTTGCAATGGGAGTGTGTGGATGCTGGAAATTAAAAATTTAAAAGTACGCCTTAGTGATAGTGGAATAGAAATTCTGAAGGGTATTGATATATCAATACCAAAAGGAGAGGTTCATGCTATTATGGGGCCTAATGGTTCTGGTAAGTCTACTTTATCATCAGTATTAGCAGGAAGAGGAGACTATGATATCTCCGAAGGTGTAGTGACTTTTGAGGGGGAAGATATACTGGAACTTTCTCCTGATGAAAGAGCCGTAAAAGGTATTTTTATGGCATTTCAGTATCCTGTAGAAATCCCTGGTGTAAGTAATATTAATTTCCTAAGAACTTCTGTTAACGCACAGAGGCGTGCGCGAGATGAGGATCAGGTATCTGCTACTGACTTTTTGAAACTACTAAAGGAAGAATCTGCTCATTTAGATATCACGCAGGAAATGCTGCAGAGGCATCTTAATGTAGGGTTTTCAGGAGGAGAGAAAAAACGCAATGAGATTCTACAGATGGCTATGTTAAAACCAAAGCTGGCTATTCTTGATGAAACAGATTCAGGTTTGGATATAGATGCAATGCGTCTTGTTGCAAAAGGGATTAATCGCATGCGTAGCGCAGATAATAGTTTTTGCGTTATTACTCACTATCAGCGATTCCTAGATTATGTGGTGCCGGATGTTGTACATATCCTAGCAGATGGTAAAATTGTAAAAACAGGCGATAGTACCCTTGCATTACGTGTAGAACAAGAGGGTTATGCATCTGTTCTGCCATGAGATACTCAAATTATATTTGGCCAGTTGAATTTGTATTATAAGAAAAGAGAGGCTTTATTTATGTCATCTGTGCGTGTGGATAGGTATAAGTTGGCGCAGGAACTTTGTGGCGTAACTGATGCTAGTAGTTTAACCAGTTGTGACCAGGCAGATCGATGGATTCAAGATATACAGAGTCGTGCCAAGTTGCGTTTTATGGAGCAGGGTGTGCCTTTGCGTGCAGATGAGAATTGGAAATTTACAGACCCTGAGTACTTTACAAATGTAAACTTTAAATCTGAAGCTCTCTCTCCACATGGTAATATATTCAGAGACAGGAAAGTAACTGCTGCCTTACGTGAGAAGGCGTCTTTTCAGCAGTTTGCAGATGATAGCATTTTTCTTATTACTATGGTAGATGGTGTCTTACGTTATGATTTATCCAACTCTGCTATCCTGAATGGTTTTGAAGGAATTGAGGCTTGTGTATTACAACAGGAAATTATGAGAAGTCCCATTCCCATTCCCATTTCCAATTCATGGTATTGCAAGAATCTTGGGAGAATTCAGGAAGATGCAGATAATGTTATTAGCAGACCTCTTGCAAATTTAAATACAGCACTCTTTCAGGATGGGATATGTCTGCGCATTACTGGTAATATTGATAAACCAATCCATATCAGGCATCTTAATATGGATAATAATCCTCGTTATTCCCGGGTTTTATTGGTGCTTGAGGAAGGTAGCTCCGTTACCCTTATGGATTCTTCTGTGGAGGGTAGCAAGTATAATATTGTTCTGGAAGTTATTCAAAAGAAAGGTAGCAAGTTAAATCATATTCGTTCTCAGGTACCTGATACTGATACAAGAGTTATGACATCATTATTTGCCCATTTAGAGGATGACGCCTTTTTATCTTCATTCACTTTAACAGCTGGTGGTGGTGTTGTACGTAACGAGACTGTTGTGCATATGCAAGCACGGTGTGATGCTAAGGTGGCTGCTGCTGCTGTATCTGGTGATCGTACTCATGTTGATAACACAGTCTTTGTTGGTCATCAAGGTCCAGGATCTTCATCAAGGCAAGTTATACGTATGGTTATGCAAGATGAAGCAACAGGAGTGTTTCAAGGTAAGATAAAAGTTGATCGGTTAGCTCAGCAAACAGATGGATATCAGAAGAGTCAGGCACTTTTGCTAAGTGATACCAGTAATTTCAAAGTAAAACCAGAGTTAGAAATTTATGCTGATGACGTGAAGTGTTCTCATGGCTCTACAACAAGCGATGTTGATCCTGAAAAGATGTTCTATTTAATGAGTAGAGGTTATAGCATAGCAGAGGCCAGATCTGCGCTGGTTGAAGCATTCATAGCAGATTGTATAAACGAGATAGATGATAGTTTATTACGTGAGTGCGTATTTGATACTGCTCGTATACGAATTAGAGACTTATTTTCTAGCTGATTTTTCGCATGGAGAAGTTTTGTGGGGACAGATTTTCTTACATTTATGCAAATTGCTATTGTTAGCCCTAGAAAAACCATAGGTTATATTCTATCAAAATTAAGAAGTCCTGCGGATTTTTCCTTGCTTATTGTATTGCTTGGTGTTCTGAGTACTATCTGGTTGAAAGTTATTACTTACGTGCTTACCAGGATTGATTCCGATATATTTAGTAGATTTGATGATGTTATCAATCATAATGAAGATGGGTCACTTTTAAGAGTATTTTCAGATGTTGCATTTGCAACTTTCACGCAAGCAATTGTTACTACATTGATCGCATTATTCAGTTGGTTTACTGGGAAGATGATAGGAGGCAAGGGCTCTCTGTATAACATGTACATTGCTATTGCATGGTGGGGATTAGTAAATTCAATACTTTTTATTATATACTCTTTCCTTATAGGTATATTTATTGCTTTTGGTGGGGCAGTTGGTAACATGTTAATTCTTATGTTGGCTACCACTTATATATCTTATAGTTATTGGGTGCTTGCAAGTTATATTACGGAAGTACATGGTATATCAAATATAATGTATGTTGTTTTTACTATTCTAGTACTCCAGATATTAATCTGGTATGGGATGGAGGTTATTGCAGTATAATGGTTTCTTTAGATGTTGATAGAATTAGACAGGATTTCCCAATATTACAAAGGTCTGTGCATGGATACCCTTTGATATATTTTGATAATGCTGCTACATCACAAAAGCCGCATGTAGTTATTGATAGTGTTACTTCATTCTACTCTCATAGTAATGCAAATGTGCACAGAGGTATACATTACCTCTCTAATGCAGCTACTGATTTGTATGAAGATACAAGGCATAAAGTGTCTGATTTTCTTGATGTATCTGACACAGGAACAGTCATTCTTACACATGGAGCAACTGAATCAATCAATATAGTTGCAAGGGCATGGTTGGAGCCTAGATTACAGGCTGGTGATGAAGTAATAGTTACATCACTGGATCATCACTCTAATATTATACCATGGCATATTGCCTGTGAGAATAAAGGGGCTGTCTTAAAATGGTTGCATTGCGATCAGTTAGGTAACTTTGATTTAGTTGATTTGACCCATCTTGTAACAGACAGAACCAAATTAATAGCAGTTATACATACCTCAAATGTTACAGGCAAAACCATAGATCTACAACCTATCATAGCGCTTGCAAAGCAATATAATATTCCTGTAAGCGTAGATGGAGCCCAGACAGCTGCTCATTCTCCTATAAGCGTCAAGGATATTGGTTGCGACTTTTATACTATTACTGGACACAAGATATATGGGCCATCTGGAGTGGGTGCCTTATATATCAATAATAAACATAAGAATGATTTTGTTCCTTGGATGGGAGGGGGCAACATGATTCATAAAGTATCAGAGAATAGTATAGTATATGGAGATATACCTTTTCTATTAGAAGCAGGCACTCCACCGATTGCTAGCGTAGTTGGCTTAGGAAAAGCAATTGAATATATTGAGAGTATTGGTTTTGATTTTATAGAAAAACATGAGAAAGAGTTATCCTTATATATGCAGCATAAGCTTAAGGATATGGAGTGGTTAAATATATACGGCTCCGATACCAGTAATAGTACTATTTTCTCTTTTAACATGAAAGATATACATCCTCATGATGTTGCTATGGTAATTGATAGGAAAGGTGTTGCAGTACGAGCTGGACATCATTGTGCGCAGCCATTGATGGAAAGATTGGGAGTTTCATCAACATGCCGTGCATCTCTTGCTTTTTATAATACCTGTGCTGAAATTGATACTTTTCTTGAATCCCTGCATTTCTGTCGTAATTTCTTTAAGTTTTAAAACTATAAGAAGGATAAATAAACTTGTTATTTAAACTATATCGTATAGAATGTCTAATAGGGGTGCTGGCTATTACCATCTCTGCCTGTGTTAATACGATAAGTCCTGATGTGCAGGGTCGTAACTCTAGAACAACAGGAGATCCTGCAATATCTTCGTTGATTACAGATGAGAGATATGACTTAGCTCTTTCTCTTACAGAAGGGGGTAATTTACGTCCTGCTATACGATTATACCAAGCTTTAGCACAGGATTATCCAGGAGATGCCTTACCTTATCTTGAATTAGGCAAATTACTGCTTAATTATCAGGCTGTGGACGAAGCAGAACAAGCTTTTATAGCAGCAGCTAAGCGAGGGGCTGTAACTGAAGCCAGAATAGGTAGAGGTTATGTATTCCTTACACGCAATAAGGCAAAAATGGCAATAGAAATGTTCTATCCTATATTTATATCTAATCCAAATGAATATGAAGCAATTAATGGCATTGGGGTTGCATATGATATTATGGGTTACCATAGAAAAGCGCAAGAATTTTATGCAGCAGCCCTACAGAAAAAAGTCAATTGGCGTCCGGCTCTTACTAATCTATCTTTATCTTTTGCTCTTAGTGGTGATTATAAGAAGTCAATTGATATATTACAGAGGTTAAATTCGTCTCCTGTAGCAATAGATAAGGATAGACATAACCTTGCTCTGGTATACGCTCTTGCTGGGAACATTGAAGAATTTAAGAATATTCTTTCCATTGATTTACTGCCTTCACAGATTCAGGAAAATACAAAATTTATACAGGAATATACGTACTTGATTCCTGACTTTGATGTTAATCAATAAATGATACAATCGCTATCCACGCTCCACATATATATATTACCTACTGTAAATTTAACATAATATATATTATGGGCTAATTCTTTAATTGGGAATCTCTAATCATATTATCTATTTCATTCATCCATATCTTTGAACATATATCTGTTGGTACTCTCCACAAAGAACGTGGCGAGAGTCCTATATGTTCGTATATCTTAGGACCATCTGGTGATACAGATCTTTTAAATTGGCTATATAAAAAGAAGCGTGTGTAAAATACCTTGAGCCATTTTAGTATCTCTTCATATGAAAATTTCGTATAATGACCGTATTGTTTCATACTATCTATAATGTCTGTTATATCTGAATCAAAGATAACATCACTCTTACTAAATACATACGTTGCAAGCCACACAAGCTTTGTAGGTGTATAACAATTTCGTATGGTATAATACAAGAAAAAGTCATGTAATACGTATGGACCAATAGTATCTTCTGTCTTTTGAGGAGAACCATCATTTATAGGTACAAGTTCGGGTGAAATATCAGTCCCAAGAATATCTATAATTATATTTGACAAGTCATCAGGTGCATCCTTCAAAAAGTATTGTGTTCTTTTAGCAATCATACTAATTATATATATCATGGCTGTTTTCGGTAAAGAGCAATTTATATTATAATGGCTCATATGGTCGCCTACCCCATAAGTACACCACCCTAAAGCAATCTCGGATAGATCGCTTGTACCCAGCACAATTGCCTGTGATAAATTAGCAAGTCTGAACAAGAATGAGGTGCGTGCACCAGCCTGAATGTTTTCATATGTAATATTACTAGCGTGAGAATAGATATCACCATATTCGCCAGGGTGACCTATATCACGCATCATTACTTTACATGCCTCTTCCATATTAACTTCTATAATATTAACCCCTAGAGCTTTAGCTAATTTAATAGAATTATTATAAGTCTTATCTGAAGTGCCAAAGGCAGGTAATATACATGCAGTAATATTAGAAATAGGTAGTCCAGCCATTTTATAAATGAATACTGTTAGTAGAAGAGTATATGTAGAATCTATCCCACCAGAAACGCCTATAACAGATTTTGTAATGCCTGAAATATTTATTTTATGTAATAAGGCACGCGATTGAATATTGAACACCTCGTGTACAAAATTATCGTCCTTATTATCTATTGGAATAAATGGAAACGGTGACACAGTATGCTTGGTAACAAAGTCATGTGTATTGTATGATGAAGAACTCTCTAGATTCTGTAGCTTACTACTGGGATACATCTTACTCACTTCGTCAAAGATGACAGTCTTAAAATTATTATTCTGTATCCCTAACATACGTTTTGTTGTATTAAAGTGGCTAGCACGCAGTCTGTGAAGATTAAGATATTCGCAATCAATATCTGCAAATACAATATCTGAGGTAACTTCCTTGGGTTGTAGGTAACGTTTATCTGCTAAACAAGTACCATTCTCACATATTATGGCTGAGGATTCCCACGCAAGATCAGCTGAGGACTCTCCCATACCGCTAGAGCAATAAAGGTAAGCACATACAGATCGTAACGAGTGACTTACACATAACTTATGACGCTGAACATGCTTTCCTATTCCAGCCGTACTAGCGGATAGATTCCCAATTATAGTTGCACCCTCAAGCGCTGCCAATGTCCCAGGCGATACAGGAGCCCACATATCTTCGCAAATCTCTGTTGCCAGAACAAAATCTTTATATCTTGCAGAACGGAATAATATCCTACCAAGCGGTACATCCACACCATCAATAGTAAAGTTATTAACAGAACAGTCTATCCCAGAAGTATAATAACGCCTGTCATTAAATTCACTATAAGATGGTAAGTAGCTTTTGGGAACAATGCCTAATATTTTACCACGGTATACTGTTATTGCACAATTTAATAACTGATTTCCCTCTACACATAGAGGCGCTCCGAAACTGAATATAGTAGGAACAACATTTGTATTACGAGCAATATATGATATATTCATGAGAGTACGTTCAAGCAATATCCTTTGATGAACAAGATCGCCCAATGAATATCCTGTAAGAAAGAGCTCTGGGAATATTAATACGGAAATATCGTTTTCCCACGCACGATTTACAAGGGAGATAATTGTTCGTGCATTAAAATCGGGATCTGCAACACGAACTTCTGGGATAGCAGCCCCTACTCTAAACCATCCTAACTTATTGCGGATAGACATTGCTATATGCTTTCTGATATTTATATTATTGAACCACACACATATTACATTATCTTACTGAAGTTAAGATAATGTAATATAAATAACAAGCATTGCTTTACATATTATCAACGGAAAATGGAATTTGCTTGCTGAGCAAGTTCGTGAACTACACCAAGAACTTTTAGCAATGATGTAACTGCTTGTTCAGATCTCTTTACATTAGATAACAAGTGCATCTGACTTATCGCCTGATTATGTGATAGACCAGCCTGCATAACACTAAATTCCAACTTCTCACGTGCAAGACCATCAGAAATCTTTTTAAGATCAGACAAAGCTGTCCCGTTTTGTATTTGTGGTAAGGGTTGTTGTGCGACCATATCTTACGCCCTCTGTATATGAATGCAACAAATCACACAACTATGTATATTATATACATAATAATTAAATATTAATATCGCATATAATTAAGTATTAACTAACCATTATATTTATCAGATGCATTTAGTACATATTGATTTGACATAAGACTTACAACTGCATCCTCTGCTGCATCCTCTACTGCATTCATACCATCTTTGTTCTCGCTTACTCCAGATTCCATTAAATTTTGGATTATTTCAACGGCATTTTCCACTGCGTTTTGGGGGGAGGAGCTGTCTTTCTCATTAAGTACTGTGAAGTTATCTAGATTTAGGTCTGCATCGCTTAGGCTGTAGTCATGTATGTATATGTCAAGTTCATTTATGAGTTGATCACAAACGAACTTGAAGAACTCTTCATTTTCATCTTCATCAGCTTTTTTCTGTAGCTCTTCCAGGCTTATTTCAGTTTGATACATTGCTTGAGCTGTATCTGTTGTTCTTTGGGCATAAGTTTGCATAGTGGTTTCCAATCTCATCACAGATCTCTGTGATTTAACTTGGACTGGTTCGTTTATTAAGTCTTCTGATTCTGTCATTCTGCGGCTAATATCGTCGTATTTCACAGATTGATATAAAGCCATGCTCTGTTTATATGCTGGGTTATGTTCTAATTTATCACTACTACGTTTTTCCAAACTCTCATCCAGAGAGGCTGCTGCATCTTCTCCTGTCTTACTAGCTTTATCACTAACTTCATCAGACTTAGATTTGAACGTATATTTAAGTTCTTCCATATGACTTTGTTCTACACTCAATGTGTTGTTCTTGTCTTCCAGATTACTGTATATCTTAGTGTGTTCAGCTAAGAGTGATTGTAAGGTGGAGTTAGATTCTTTAGTTTTCTGCTGTAGGGATGCTGTGTCTTGATCTTGACTACCATTTATAGCAGCATTATCGAATGCTGATTGCCCCACTGAGGTCTGAGACGTGGGGGGGGATTGCACCATATTGTAGAGATTAGATGAAGTGGCTTGCAATGCTGTCATATTTCAACTCCTTTTTATACAACAGAAGACATTTCTGTGAGCAGTGGTTTTATTATATGTGACAAGTATAGTTTTTGCAATTTATATATTCCATATTAATCTAATAGATACAATCTATGTAAATCAGAGTAGAAAATATTAATATTTAATTCTTTTGTATCTCAGTTTCTCCATGATCAATATACTAAGATACTTATTCTCTAAATATCAGGTAGTATATACATAATATTCTAACAGATATATTTCTCACATATCTCTTTGGAAATATTAAATGATGTACAAATGTGACTTAGTTCTTCATTAGTAAATTTTCCAAGAACATAGTCATGAACTGTCATATCTTCATATGCAGGCTTCCCTATTCCTATTCTAATACGAGCAAAGTCTTGTTTTGAAGTATGTTTTATCGAACGTAAGCCATTATGACCAGCTACCCCCCCTCCATCTTTCGTTCTGATAATGCCACTGGCAAGTTCAATATCATCATGTACAACTACCAGATTACTGTAATCTACATTGTAGAACATCATCATATCATTTATTGGAATACCAGACCTGTTCATGTACGTCTGAGGTTTGAATAAAATAACCTGACGTGCATTTATTTGCCTAGAACTATATAGACCTTTAAATTTTGTTTTCCAATCAGGAAAATTCCATTGTTCATGTAGAAAATCAATAAGCATAAAACCAGTGTTATGACGTGTATTAACATACATAGAACCAGGATTCCCAAGTCCTGCAAATACTGTTATATTGATATTGCTCAAATTGCACCCCCTCTTCATACTTTTATTGGGGCTTCTTTTGTCTATGGAAACCTGCTCTAATGTAACTGCACAGCTTATTTATCATAACTTCGGCAAGTTCTTCAGGAGTACGTATCATTACAGAATGAGGATAACATAAAGTGACATTATGCCCTATCCCAATTGCAAACAGATTTATACTACTTGTTGGCTTACTAATCAACCTAATTACTTTATATAGATGACGATCAAGATAGAATTTGTCATTCATTGATAATGTTGCATCATCAACAGGGGCTCCATCTGAAATTACCATAAGTATTTTCTTTGCTTCATGCCTACGGGATAAGCGAGACGCTGCCCATTCAAGCGCTTCTCCATCAATATTTTCTTTAAGTAGCCCTTTCTGCAACATCAAACCAATATTACGGTAGCTATGACGCCATGACATGTTAGCGTCCTTGTAAATAATATGTAGGATATCATTTAGTCTTCCAGGACGTTCAGGAGACCCCTGCTCTTTCCATAGTTGTGCAGATAACCCTCCTTTCCATTCTCTTGTAGTAAAGCCAAGAATCTCGACTTTTACCTTGCATCTCTCCAGTGCTCTGGCAAAAATACTTGCACACATTGCAGCAATCGAGATAGGTTTCCCACGCATTGATCCAGAATTATCTATAAGGATGGTGACAACCGTGTCCATAGCATGTAAATCAGCAACCTGCCTGTATACAGGGAGCGCGGAAGGTGATGCTATGATGCGAGATAGGAACTCTGTTGCCAATGCACCTGAATAATCATCAATGTACAAGGACTTCTTGGTTATTGTAGTAATCTCCCTGGTGAGCTTATGGGACAGTTTGGCAATTATATGTTTAAAAGGCTGCACTTTGTCTTCAAGCTCCTGCCACATGCAATTAAGACTATCTACATCTGTTAACTTATCAGCGTGTACTACCTTATCAAATTGCCTGGTGAAAATACGGTAGTCATCCTGGGTTTCTGAAATAGCTTGTGTATGACAACGTAAAGATGTTGTGTTGCTGTGAACATCGCAGGCATCCTCATTTGTAATGCTTATAGCATCATAAGTAGCTTCTGTAGAGTATTTGCCTGAGTATGATTCGCTGTCTACATATACAGGGTTTGAGCTGTGTAAATATGCTTTCTCGTTTGCTCCTTCTGGTAATTGATCGTAAGAGATATCTGAATGTACATATGCTTCTGTATTCTCATCACCATGCGAGTGGCTGTATTTATCATGAGATTTTTCTTGTTCGTTGTCATAATTATCAGCCTGAATTTTTTTTTCATCAGGAGAATGATGTGCTGTAGTGAGAAAATCAATACAGAACTCTGCAAAACGCGTCTGGCTATCTATGCTACATGATAAATTATTCAATAATGCAAGTATTGAGGTGAGTTTTGATCTAGAATCTATGTAGATATCCTGAATATTAGATAATTCATTTTTACAATCCATGAGAAATTCGGAAGAACAACAATGTTGCAACAGCCTATCAGAAAGCGTATAGCCAGAAAGAGCATATATAAGGAAATTAATGTAATTATCGTATACTATTTTGTTAGATGACAACATTGCACCAAGACCTTCCTCAAAAGAAATAGATCCTAGTATTTCATGCTGCCATAAATGTATAAGATTTATTCCTACTCCTATCATTTCCTTCCCGGCAAGCAGTTCTACCCTATGTTGCTCAAGACGGTCAAACACCCTTTGTGAATCGTTAGATAGCAATAATCTTCTTAATTTCTGATGTATTTCAAGAGAATGATAACGTTTAAATACTGCTACTCTATCGCATTGGGCACGTGCATATATGAACATTGAAGCATTTGTTACCCCCTGATGATACTTTGGGAGAATATTCAGTTGTGGTGACCCTGATATTATATGTGCTGCATCAACAAGCACCTCAGAGATAACGCGCTTCTTATCGTTATCCTGCATCACATATTACCCTATACATACTTTGTGAATTGAACTACTTGTCTCTAGTCCAAAGCATTTATGAAAAAGTTCAGAGGCTAATATTCGCTCCTCTCCTTCACAACGGTTAAGAAATGAAAGTTCAAATGCAAGACAGATATCATTATTTAAATACTGAAGATTCTCTATCCATGCGATAACAGTCCTTGGACTCATGACAACTGATAGTTTTTCTTGTTTAAAAGCATTTCTTATTTCCCCTGCAAGTCTAACCATAGATTTAACTGTCTCTCTTTTATCGCCTGAAGATAATTCTGGGAATTTACGCAGCAACAAATCCAGTTCCTGTTGAAACGACATATATTCCATCTGATATACAACAGACCAACGGTCAAGTTGCCCATGGTTAATGTACTGTGTACCATAGTACATTCCGTTACTATCGCCAAGACCTACAGTATTTGCAGTTGCAAAAATACGGAAATTACTATGCGGTTTTATATACTCGCCAGAATGAAACATTGTCACACCACCATTCTTCTCGAGAAGACGTTGCATTACAAACAATACCTCTGGACGCATTGCATCATACTCATCCAGAACAAGCGCTATAGGTTTTTGTAATACATAAGGGATAATCCCATTTTCATATTTGGTGATCTGTTTGCCATTTTCAATTTTAATTGTATCGCGCCCAAGTAAATCCATCCTTGTTATATGCCCATCCATATTTATACGCATACAAGGCCAGTTAAGGCGAGCTGCAACCTGTTCAATATGAGTTGACTTGCCAGTTCCATGCAAACCGTACAGCAGCACACGCTGATTGCATGCAAATCCTATTGCTATGGCAAGAGAGGCTATAGGGTCAAATTGGTATGAAGTATCTATATCAGGTACATAAGGAGTTCTCTCAGAAAATGCTGGAATCCGCAAATCTTCCTTAGTGCCAAACGCATCTTTAGATGAAACCCATGTGTCAGGTCTCCCATCCTTTTCCATGCTGTTGGTTGTGGGAGTATCCATATGTAACCTCCATACAAGAACTATATAGCTAATATAGCATAGAAACAGGACTTTAAATATCATCTATTATTTTTAGAAGATAGTTTTAATATTTTCCATGCCATGATTACCTGTTTCAGTTTGTCTTCATATTTACGATCACCATTATTGGTATCTGGGTGGTATTCCTTCAACAAGTGTTGGTATCGCATCTGTATATCAGAATCTGTAGCTGTCTGCGGTAGACCAAGGATTGATAAAGATCGTTTTTCAAGTAAGGAGGACCACCTTTTGCGTGTATTATGCTTCTCTCGACCAGCTTTTCTACGGGACTTGATTAAAGAAGTCTTGCCTGTAAGTAACAACATTTCAGATAAAGATTGATAGCCTTCACGCCTCCAGAATTCCCCGTCATCATTCATTAACGATGATATAAACTTTGTTTTTCCACATGTACTTGCATTTCTTGACCACGTAGGACGTTCCCATACATTATCGCTGTTAGCATGAGAAAAACCTTCTTTACTTAGAACTTGAGCCCATTCATCGTGATAGCACTGAATATGCTCCTTGCAAAACCAATAGTATTCACACATTCTGTCATGAGATACTGGCGCTCTGTGAGTGCCTGCGTCATTGCACCTGTGCCACTGACATGGCCTTATTCGCTGGTTATTTTGTGAATAAAGGGTTCTTCTTCTCTTTGATGCATGCACACTAATATCTACAAGTGTAAATTTTTTCATGATTCTCCTGTGTCTTTTCCCACATGTTTCATACCAACTCAACTATTAATAAAATTACTATATATGTAAATAATAGCAGATATTCTGAAGGAGCAAGAATTATCTTGCTGTCTTTTTACCTAGGAAATACAAAAGATATGAATCTTATACACTCAAGGAGGTAACATGAGTATTTCTACCCGTTATGTAGATGCTGAAAATAAAAGGCAGGATATTTTAATGCGTATAGAACGTGCGTTTGAACCTGTAAGCATTGTAGTTGATGATGTCAGTGATCAGCATAAGGGTCATAAAGCATGGAGGGAAGAAGGAGGAACACACTATAATATTACTATCGTATCCGATAAATTTGCTTATATTAACCGGGTGAAGCGCCACCAAATGTTGTATGATCTTTTTAGGCATGAACTACAAAATGGAGATATACATGCCATTTCCGCAAAACTACTTACCCCTAGTGAAGGTATGTAGTATGTGAAATTCTATACACTACATAAATGGGGTGTACAGAATTGTAATTGAGAACAAATCCATAACTCTAAAGCTAACAGACATTTGCAACCTAAGGTTTAAAATAACGTCAATACAATATTAATAATTGTAAATATCTCTTTAAGGTTGTATCTTGTGGCTGTTTTTATCTTAAGTTGTATTATAGTTGGTGGAGGCTATATGGTAAGTTCTTTAATTACTCGCAATGTTAGAATTGGGAAAAAACGCACTAGCGTTAGATTAGAAAAGCAGTTATGGATTGCTCTTGATGAAATTGTGAAGAGAGAAAACATGACTTTACATGAAATATGTACAAATATTGCTACAGAAAGAGGGGCGCAAGGAACAACAGGAGGATTCACATCTTCTTTGAGAGTGTATGTGGTAAAATACTTTCGAAATTATTTGCATCAGATAGAGCTTGCAGATTTACATAAGTCTGCTGACAACACAAACATGAGTGCCTATATGGGAGTTGGTTAATAATTTTATTCGACAGGTTTTTACTCGACAGCGTGTTGAGTAGTTGCAACTATATATCTTGTTCAGTATGTTGTAATATGTAGTTCAGCATGCCACAGGTAAGGAGCTTGTCTATATGGGTATGGTATCAAAAGTATTGAGTAGCAGTATTTCTAGTATGGCTAGTGTTACATGTAACTTGGCTGGTGCTATGTTGGTTGTGGCGTGTGGTGGTATGAATGTTGCTCTATCTTCTACGGATAGGGAAGAACAGGCAACCAGCCACATGGTCGATAATACCGTGAATATTTATACTAATAGAGAGCGTGATCTAATTCAGCCATTAATGGATATGTTCTATCAAGAGACAGGAATAAAGGTAAATATGCTTTTTTCTAAAAGTAGCGGACTTATAGAAAGACTACGTTTAGAGGGAGTTAGCTCTCCTGCGGATATTCTTTTGCTTACAAATGCTCATGGACTCATATCAGCTGTAAAAAATTATGTAGCTAGACCGCTGGGCACTTCAGAATCAATATATGACAATCTTACCCGCAATGTTCAGGATAGTTTACTAGATCCTGATAAACATTATATACCACTTTCAATGAGAGCAAGAGTGATATATGCATCACGTGATCGAGTAAAGTCTGATGAAATTACAACATACGAAGATTTGGCAAGTAGCAAATGGAAAGGTAGAATTTGCACAAGGAAAGGGAAACACCCGTATAATCTAGGATTGTTTGCATCGATGCTTATCCATAATGGCGATGAATATACAACTGAATGGATAAACGGTATGAAGGCTAATCTTGCAAGAACACCACAAGGTAATGATCGTGCTCAGGTAAAAGCCATATGGTCGGGAGAATGTGATATTTCTCTGGGCAATACTTATTATATGGGTGTTATGCAGAATGACCCAACACAGAAAGAATGGGCAAGTTCTGCATATATTGTTTTTCCTAAGTTCAAGAATGGAGGAACTTATGTAGATATCTCTGGTGCTGTAGTTACTAGATACTCCAAGCGCATTGATAATGCGATAGCTTTATTGGAATTTATGTTATCACCAGAAGCGCAGCAACTGTATACCGAAGTAAACTTTGAATACCCTGTAACAAGAGGAGTGCAGGTATCAGACCAAGTCTCTGAATGGGGAGAGTTAAAGCCTGATCAGGCTTTATTTAGTGATATTGCCTTATCTAGGATTAAAGCGCTTGATATTGTGGAGGGAAGTGGTTTTGATGAATTTATCCCAGAGTAGATTCTTAAACTAAGTAATTTTTTTCTCGTGGAGTGTAGTTGACTATATAAGAGTTCATATATATCATTCTTCTGAGGTGGCTTGTTGTTTGTTTTCCTGACTTTACTCTCCCCTACTCAGATGTAATGGGGATATTAATTTATATTAAGCCTCTTAATGAATTTCTCTGTTACTTTAGTTAGATATTAAAAGCTTTATGAAAATAAATTTATCAACGGAAATATTGTCTATTATGGGTCGTCAGATTCTTGATAGTAGAGGCATTCCTACTGTTGAGGTCGATGTTACATTGCCAAATGGTGTATGTGGAAGAGCCTCAGTGCCATCGGGAGCTTCTACAGGCAGCTACGAAGCATTCGAGAAACGTGATGATTGCCCGACCTTGTATCAGGGTAAAAGTGTTTTGCAGGCTGTTAAATTAATTAATACAGAAATATCTTCTAAACTGGTTGGTATGGATGCAATGGATCAGAAGAAGATTGATCGCGTGTTATGTCAGTTAGATGGCACTCAGAATAAAGGTCGCTTAGGTGCGAATGCAATTTTATCTGTATCACAGGCAGTCTGTGTTGCTGCATCTAATGCTTACAATATGCCACTATTTAGATATATAGGAGGGCTTGGTGCTGTTACTATGCCTACCCCCCTTATTAACATATTAAATGGTGGTGTACATGCTGATAATGAGCTTGTGATACAGGAGTTTATGATAGTACCATACGGTGCAGATAGCTTTTCTACTGCGGTACGTATGGGAGCAGAGATATTTTATAAACTTCGTGAGAATATGCGTTCATTGGGTTATGGTGCAAATGTAGGTGACGAAGGTGGACTTGCGCCAAGATTAGGAACTTCAGAAGAAGCTCTGGATTATATACTTATGGCTATCGAGAGTGCAGGTTATACACCTGGCAATGATGTTGCTTTGGCTCTTGATGTGGCCGCAAGTGAATTCTATACAGTAGAGGGTGAAGCTAAAAAAGGTTACTATTTATATGGTAGAGATAAAGATCCGTTATCTGTTGACGATATGGTGTCGGTATATATGTCGTTACTTAAGCGTTATCCAATTGTATCAATAGAAGATGCATTCCATGAGGATGACTGGTTAGGTTGGAGGGAGCTGACGCGTAAGACACACGATCAATGCCAGTTGGTTGGCGATGATTTATTTGTAACAAATTCAGGTAGAATTACTAAAGGGATTCAAGAGGAATCTGCAAATGCTGTTCTTATTAAACTTAATCAGGTTGGAACAGTAACTGAGGCGATAGAAACTGTTATATACGCAAAGAGCCAGAAGTATGCAACTATAGTCTCTCATCGTTCAGGTGAGACTGAAAGTTCATATATTGCTGACTTTTCTGTCGGCACTAACTCTAATCAGATTAAAATAGGTTCTATGTGCAGGTCTGACAGATTAGCAAAGTATAACCAGTTATTACGTATTGAAGAATACTTAGGAAGAGAAGCTCATTTCTCTGGGAAATCTGACTTTTTATTTAACAAGTGAACCTTCTGCCATAGTAGGTTTTATTTAATATATATAAAGCAATAACATTTACTATTCGTAATATAGACTTGGCGTTTATTTATCTTGACTATGTCTTTAGTATACGTTACTCTACCTTATAGCATGTAATGCTTCTGTATTCCAATTATCGGTCTTATAATAAAGAGGGTGCAATGGTAAAGACAGTTACAGGAATTATAAGTAGGAAGTTGGGCATAGATCTCAAATCTATGCGGTCACAGCAGAGAGATTCCTTTGCGGCTAGTACAACATCGAAACCAGCGATTTCTTCGTTAAAACCAGCGATTTCTTCGTTAAAACCAGTATCTTTTTCGTCAAAATCAGTATCTTTTTCATCAAAGGTTAATGTATTTGGTGAAGCATGTGCAGAGAGAAGAACTTCCAGCGAATCGCAAACAGCTGATGCAATTCATGCTCGGCGTGGGAAAAAGTCCTATTCAATTCGAAAGCTGATATTTGGTGTGTTGAAATTAAATAGAGATAGCTCTCCTAAAACACAAAAACAAACCTCTTCTTCTAATGTTAGTAACGCTGAAAGAAGATGGTCTGATCAGTCATACGACAAGCCGCAACAAGTACAAATTTCTCGTCGCGATCTTAACATCAGTGTGCCTTCTGGGAATCATACACTGTTTAGCTGGAGGGATGTTGTTCGCAGTGAGGACCTTCAAGTTATGTGTTCTAGGACAAATAAAATTCCTCTAGATATTGTGCAGCAAAAATCAAGGGAAATAGTTAGTCAGAATATATCTATTGAAAGCACAAGATTTTGAAGTAATGTGATATATTTCAATAATTAATAGGAAGGTTTTTTTGTGGCACATCTTCAAGGTTTGATAGCAGTGTCGCTATTCCTTTCATTCTGACAAATGTACGTTAAACACGCATGCTATTCTTGTACGATATCACACATCATATACAAATTGCTCTATGCGGAGGAATCAGGCTGTTACACCACGTTCTGTCAAGATAGCCATATTCTTAAAATACTTGGGGATCAATCCCCTCTCACGCATGATATATATATCAGGATATTAATAAACAGAGGGTTACAGAACAGACCAGATAATTTGTACTGGCTCAGATTACTTTCCATTTTGCTTGTCGCCCGTATTTCTGGTCTGTTCTGTAACCCATTGGCAGTACTGCCCCCCCTATTCTCTTCCAAATAAACTAAAGAATGTGTGTAGTTCAAGAGCATAAACTTAGAACTAAGATATCAAAGGAATCTAGCAATTATTGGCTATACTCGTCGGCTCTTAGGAATCCTGTTTTTCTTACAATCCATTCTTCTCATAATCATAGGAAGTAATTCCTATGCCCTCATAACATACAATATATCTATAACGATATGAGCGAGTAAATGCACAATATGTTATATTGATTTACCCTACCATATGTAGTATTTTTCGTTTTTCTTTTATTGTATTAATTTTATATACACATGTGAGGTATGTTATGTCGTCAACGTCTGCAAGCAGCCATATTCCACTCAACCCCATTACCCGATCGCAGCAGCCACGTATTTACGATTTCGTTATTGATAATCATGTTATACATGGTGGGGAAAAAGGGTTGCACCCAGAACTTCTTTTTTGGGTTGCCAAGAATCCTAACGATCCTTATGCAAAACAATTGATTGATGAAAATCCTGATGATCTGGAAAGAATAAGAGAACTAGGTGCAAATATACAACCTATTAAGAAGGATATAAATATATATGCACAAACACCTGCTCTTACTGCCGCGCTGGAAGAGTACGCAGGTTGTACTGAGGAAGAAATAGCTGAAATAGATAGTGAAAAGACTCGCAGTAATAAAGATATACCTCTAGAACACAGTAAAATAATGCTAAAAGATCTAGAGGATATAAAAAACAGGGATATATTTATTATTCCCGAGAATATTAATTCATCTTATAACTATACAGATAGTCTGATAGATAGCTCTATCAGACAAGCACAAATAACTCAGAATGAGGATCTTTTAGAGCAGGTTCTTAGTGAGGGTCTGGATATGCAATTGTTAGATCCATCCGAAGTTCTAGGTGGCATGCTACCAGATGAAACGGATTATGAAGCTATACATAGGGCTTCTCTTGGGTGGGGTATTGCATGCCATATGATACGTAGAGAGGTACAAGCAGAAGGTAATGATCCTGAAACAGCCGTATCTTTTGTTGCAAACATCAAACCTACATACGCTTTTGATAAACAAACATCTAAAAGACTGGATTATGTTGCTGAATCTGCTGATCTAAGGTCTCCTTTAACCCGTTTGGTAATGAGTGATGGCAAACCAAGGGATGCAATTCTGAAAATGCGCTGGAAAGATAACGATGAGGGATTTAAGACATTTGAGAGGCATACAGCAACACTCCGGGCTAAGACAACTACTACCACCAGCACAACTACAAGTAGATTATCATTCCTAGGTAATTTTCGTGCTTGTATAGGTGGGGCAAAATCTACAAATTAGATGTTTCTAATGCAGGAAAGCACTTTAGAGCCTGGCTAGCGCATACCAGTATTCTCCCCCTCCTAAGGGCTTGGGGTTGTTCTATCAGCAGAGAAGTTATACAGCATCCACAGGTTATCAATAGTATATATATTAGTAAGTAAGCAAAGTTCTTAGGATCACGCTTGCTTACACAGTCATCCTTCTCATGACCATGGGAAATATTTTTCCTGCATGTATAAATATGCAATAACACTTTATATGTAATACCTTATATACAATACAGTATGATTACGAATTATACTGTATAATAAACAGTATATGTACTATTTTAACCTTTTGTTATTGACTTGTATTATTGTATATACTACTATATTTTAGTAGTTTTTATTCTACTAGAATATAGGTATATTATGGTCTCACATATTCATTCAAAACCTAGGATGCCACTTCACAGACTTCCTGTTAATGAGTTTGTTATAGACAATATCCATATAAAAGGAGGAGAGCAGGGTAAAGGTATAAGTCCAGACATTCTTTTAGAGATTTCAAAGAATGTTCATGATCCTTTTTCTAAGCTATTAATCAGGAACATGCCAGATGATCGAGAAATAATCAGACTGGTAGGCTCTATGATAGAACCTAGGGTTAATATATATGAACCTCCTGAGCTTGATACATCACTGGAAGATAGCTCTAACTGTACTGAGGGAGCAACATCTAGTAAATCCATAGATTCAGATCCGTCAATAGAAGCAAGTAGCAATGAGAGCATTCCTAATAAAGCAGCTTACGAAAGAGATAGCATGTTGATGTATGCTATCAGATATGCTCAGCTAACTCAGAACCCATATGTTATGGTATCTCTTCTGAACATGGATAGCATTCCTGACATTGAGCAAAATGCATCTGAAGTTCTGGGTGGTCAGCGACCATACGAGACGTTTGAGCAAACTCTGCATAGGTCACGGATGTTGTGGGAGAAAGTGGTATCCTCTATAGATGCCGAGATAAAAGTGGGATCCAACGACGACGTACCTCAATCTGATGGTCATGCATCAGCAGCCATCATACCTAGATACGGTTTAGACAAGAGTATTTCTGAAGCACTTCATTATGATAGTAACGATTATAATACTCAACCTACTAGGATAATAACTCGTTTGGTCAATAGTGATAAGACACCTAGAAATGCGACTATAGTCATACAAAGTACAAATGGAAAGTATAATATATTAGCAACATATCAGGAATTGCCGAAAGGCTACGCATATACGCAAGACTTCTCTTCAACATCTTCTGAACGCTCCTCTACCTCAGTATCAGATACTTCTGCAGAGTACTCCTTCCCTGACGTACTTACTCAATTGCAAGGTGCCAGGTATTGTAAGATAGTTAGTCTAAAGAAACATCCTTTCACAGAACTTCCTGTAGACGCGGTAGTCAATGAAACAGATCCACAACTCACGTTCTCAGACCAGAGAGGTATTTTTAATGACATTACTAAAGCTGCTGGGAAAGAGACCCTAAAGCAAGAAGGTAAAGAGGAAAGAGAACATTGGAACGATACGAATGTTCTTGCAAGATGCCACCCTGGGAACGCAGTTATCACTGGAGCTGGTAAACTTAAGAGAAAGAACGGAACAACAGAAAAACTAGTGCATATTACTACTCAGAGTATGAAAGGCAAGAATAAAGTTAGTAATGCTGAGGCTTACTCTAATTTGAGCAGAAGTTATAATAGCGTTATCAATAAAGTGTCTGCTGATAACTCTGGTAAGGCAGAAGCGGATAAAACACATTCAATTTATATACCTGTAGTCGAGGATACAAGTAAAGGATATGATGATGTTTCTATTAAGCTCTCTCATCTTATCAAGGTAGTATCTGCCAGTGCATCTAGGTTGAAACGGGAAAACATGATGCTTATAGTTGGTTGTGCAAAAGATAAAGATGTAGAATATGCACAGGATATAATGCTACGAAGAGCACATGATGCATGTATGCTGCGTCTATAATATAAATCACTAAAGAAACGGGGGGCTCTTGACCCTGTTCTTTGTGTAATATATACTTTAATTCACGGCAGTGATTTGTATATATACAATTATGCGTTGCGTACATAAAGTATAATCTGCAAAATAAGATATGAATAGAGATGATATAGATACAATCTCTATTTACTTGCTTTACATTAAGCACATAATAATTAGATATAGTTTTAACCTTCATTATAGATTAATGTATTATACTATATTATGTTGATCTAATCTGCTATATGTAAATAGATAGGACTTGTCTTTATTCTATGTATTTATTTTTTGTTTGTATTTACGCATGAGGTATATTATGGGATCTTCTGTTGGGCCAAGGAACGCAGCTAAAGGTGATACTAGTAGTCACAAGAGTTCTCCTGATGACAATAATAAATCGGATACAAAGGCTTTTAAAGAGATTGCTACTACTAAGAGCAGAGGAGCATCTCCTACTTCTGATACGGCGTATAACAATAAAAGCACTCTTCCTCCTCGTCTTCCTCCTCGTCTTCCTCCTCGTCTTCCTTCTTCTGATGGAGGAGCTATGGCTAAAGCTGCAGGCAGAACACCGAATCCTTCCGTTTTTTCTGACGTAGATACACAGGAGACCTTAGCAGCAACCTCTTCTAAAGCCCAGGCAACTTCAACCAAAGAACAGCCAATTAAACCTAAGGATCGTGATGGTATTTATAATTTACCAGGACCAAGGTATTTCAAGTTATGTAGCAAAACTAATATCATTAATCTTCCTGTTGATGTGGTGGTAAATGCTGCAAATTCCAAGCTAGAAGCAGGTGGTGGAGTTTGCGGAGCTATTTTCGATGCTGCTGGCAAAAAGCAATTACAGAAAGCGTGCTCTAAGATAGAAGCGAAAAGTAGTGATAAGATGCTCCATCGTCATCGTGGTAAAGAAAAGTGCCCGCCTGGAGAAGTTGCAGTAACTAACGCATGTAAACTGAAAGAAAGAAATGGAGCCTCATATATTTTCCATACTGTTGGCATAAATTTGAACGATAGAAGTCTGTCTAACAATTACCAACCTGTGCATTGTACTGAAACTTTAGCGGAATGTTATACAAATGTTGTTAATAAAATGGTAGATATCAACATAAATGATAGTGATGATAGCGATGGGGCAATTAATAGTCGCCCTCTAGCTAATGATATAACAATAAAAACAGCAGCGGTTCCTATAATTGGAGGAGGAATATACAGCTCATCATCTTCCTTAATTACTAAAGAAACTATTATTGACACTATCGTAAAGGCTATCTACTCTAATAAAAAGACCCTGGAGAAGCATGGCATGACAATTGTATTGTGTTGTCATAAGCAACAAGAAAGAGAGTTAGTTGAAAAGAGTATGGCAAAATTAGGAATCTTGGAATAATATAATCTCACTACGTACTATAATGTGCTAAATAATGTGCTAAATTGGACTGTATATATTGCGAGCATATAGTCCACCAAAAAAGAGGGACTTAGATCCCTCTTTTTTATTATACTGTCTTCTTATGATCATAGAAAAAGCTTGTCTATATATATCTAAAGTGGTTATACTAATCTCCATAATTAATGGCTCTATTAAATGTAGAATATTGCCTTGACATAATGTACGGGATACATTTGTAGTTTTTATCTTGTATGGGGGCAATTCTAGCTGATATTCTACAAATAGCCATTCGTATTTATAGTTTAAGGAGCACTATGGTTTCTTCTCGTATTGGCTCAAATCCCAATGTTCCATTTCAGAATCTATCAACTGATGATTTGCAACACCTATCTACTAGGGATATGATGCAGTTACCTATTCATGATTTTGTTATAGGAAATGTAGTTATACACGGGAGAGAAAAAGGTATGCGACCAGAACTTATTTTCTGGATTGCTAGGAATCCTAATGATCCCTATGCCAAGCAATTGATTGATGAAAATCCTGATGATCTTGAGAGAATAAGAGAACTAGGAGCAAAAATACAACCTATTAAGAAGGATATATATTCACAAACTCCTGCTCTTAAAGCAGCCCTGGCAGAATACGGAGGATGTACTGAAGATGAAATATCTAAAGTAGATAGTAGAAAGATTGAGCGCAATAAATATTTACCTAAACAATCCAAGCAACTAATGTATGAAGATCTACAAGCGATAGCAAATAGGGATACGTTTATGCTTCCTGGGAGTGCGTATGCAGACCTTAATTATACAGATACCACATTATCTCGCATAATCAATAATGCACAACTAACTCAGAATGTAGGCTTATTAGAGAAAATTCTGAGTGCTGAGGTAGAGGTGCCCGAGCTAACAAATGCATATGAAGTTCTGGGCGGCCCGCTACACGGTGAGAAGGATGAGGAAGCTCTGTATAGGGCACAACTTGGAATTAGTGCGGGATATGTTCTACGTAGCAAGCTACAAATGGAAGGTGATGGCTCTGAAGCAGACCAATCTGTCATTATGACCGTTGTTCCTACATATGGTTTAGACTGGGAAACCTCTGAACGACTTGGTTATGTGACTACATCTCCAGGGTTAATGTCGCATTCTAATCTAATATCTCGTGTGGTAGAAAGTGATGGTAAACCGCGGCTTTCAGCTATATTAATTCGCAAGATAGATGGGCGTTTCAGGATATTTCAGAAGTATATAGTCCGCCCACACACTACAGGGAAGTTCTCACTTTTAAACGCTATTAGATGGGGGTTAAAACCTGCCAAAGATACCCCAGGAACCAGTGGTTTATCTACTGCTGAATGCCTCAGCCCTCTTCCTCTTAATGTGTTAGAAGGTACAGAGTATTGCAAGGTAGTTGTAGTATCAGATATATATCCTGTCACAATGATTTCTGTAGATGCTATGGTCAATGAGACAGATCCGCAACTCAAAAGGTCAATAGAAGGAAGTATTTCCAAGGATATTGTTAAAGCTGCTGGAGATGACCTAAGGAAAAAATGCAAAAAGATACCTAAGACAAAACATCCCGCACATGGGCAACTTAAGCAAAGATGTCCACTTGGGAAAGTTGTCTTTACTGAATCTTGTGATATGATAAAGAAAAACGGAATAACAAGACTGATTTTGCATGCCAGTATTCTGGATATGAACAGAATGGAAGTCTTGAGGAAATATCCAAATAGTGGGATTGATGCTCTGGTACAGAAAAGCTATGATAGCATTTTTGTATCGATATTGAATCATAACTTAAAAGTTGAAACAACTGAAGAAGATAATTTACATTCCCCTTTGGAACCTCTTATCGCATCTGAAGATAATAAGGTATTTTCTATTTTGGTACCTGCACTTGGCATTAACTGTGGATGTGATGAGGCTACTTCTCTCGCAAGTTTTGTTAGAGCAATGAAGAAACATGGGCAGGCTCTGAAGAACCAAGGCGTGACGGTTGTGTTTGGTTGTAGAACAAAAGATGAAGCCATAAAAGCAAAAAGTAGTATACAGGCACTCGAAGATTAAGATTTCTCCTGATATAACCAGCCTTGTCTATTAAGCTATCTCTCATCTTATCAAGATAGCATCTACCCGTTTCTCTAAATTGCAACAGGAAAACATGATGCTTATAGTTGGTTGTGAAAAGATAAAGATATAGAATATGCCAAGATACACTGGCACGAACATGGGCTGCATCATAATATAAATCACTAAAGAATGGGGCTTCAAAGAGCTCCATTCTTTTATGTAGTATAACCTTAGCTCACAGTAGTTCTTATTATATCTATTATATTATACAAGTTGTATAATATAATAGATATAATAAGAAGCATTAACTGTTTATTATGTTTACTATAGTTGACTAAGAGTAAACTATAGCATAAAATGGGATTTATCTTTTTTATATATTGATATAATTCTTATTCTTATTCATATTTGAGGTATGCTATGGCGTCTTCCATTAGTTCAAAATTTAATAGTCCAAGGTCTAATTCAGAATGCGATACTCCATTACATAAGCTACTCATTAAGGAGTTCTTTATAGATGGTGTCAGTGTAAAGGGGAATGGAAAAGATATAGAGCCAGAAATACTTTTCCATCTTGCAAAGGATCCTCATCATGATTTTGCTAATCTCTTGCTCAGTGAAAAGCCTAATAATGATCTACCTAGAATAAGAGCTCTAGGCAGAAAGATAACTCCTCCTAAGGAGACGTTATATACAGAATCTTCAGCAATTAAGCTAGCTCTCGCAGAGTATGAGAACTGTCAAAATGATGAAGAAAGATGTGCAGTACAAGATAAAATATCAAAGCAAGAGGAAAATCTACCAGAACACCAACAAACACCACAATATGAAGAGTTAGTAGCGATAGCAAATGGTGATGCCCCTCTTAATAGTAGGACTGAACGTTTTTATCCTAACGCTATCAAGTTATGTAGCGAGATCATAGTTATGCAACTTACTCAAAATGAGGAATACCTGGTTCCTTTTATACAACGTATGAGTCAAGATAAGGAATCTAGCATTGTTACTGATGCATCTGACGTTCTTGGTAAACGGCTGCTACCAAATGAAACGCAAGAACAATCTATGCGTAGATCAGATATTAGCTGGAGGTGTGCGTACCACACTATATTACATGAGTTATGTCCTGGATCTTACGGCTTTCCACAAGAACACGATGATTTCACTGGATACATTACCAGACGCAATTGTTTTCAGGATTTCACTCTAAGAAGTCTTGGTTATGAGCCTACAAATGCTCAGCAAGGCATCGGAAAGGTATCAGAATCTGTTCTTAAACAGATAAAAGATAATATACTCACAACGACAAGCAGTAGACACGCATCACCCAGTGAAGATATGTCTTCTTCTGTAGATACACTATCTTCAAGATCCAGTACACCATCTAATTTTGATAATGACCCCCTACTTAATCAAGTTGGTCTAGACGCACAAACAGAACATGATGGTGAACAACTGCCTCCATTACCGCCACGCTATATAGCGCCAGAAGTGCCACCACGCAATATAGCGCCAGAAGTGCCACCACGCAATATAGCGCCAGAAGTACCACCACGCAATATAGCGCCAGAAGTACCACCACGCAATATAGCACCAGAAGTACCACCACGCGGTATAGCGCCAGAAGTACCACCACCACGTATACGGCCAAGAGCACCCATATCATCTGATAAAGAGCCACAAACAGTGGATATGAAATACACATTCCATCCTAAGCTTGCTAGCTTGCCAGGTGCAAACTTTCCAGATGCAGAGTACTGTAAGATAGTTACTGTAAAGAGATATTTCCTTACAAAAATACCTGAAAACTCTCATCATTTCACAAAGCTTCCTGTAGATGCGGTGGTAAATTTTACAGATCCACAACTCACATTCTCAGAACAATATGGTATTTTCCACGATATTACTAAGACTGCTGGGGAAGATACCTTAAAGGAGGAAAGTAAAAAGATATGTGCGACAGAGCATTGGGAAGATACGAATGTTTTTGCAAAGTGTCACCCTGGGCAAGCAGTTATAACTGGAGCTGGTAAACTACAGGAGCTGAACGGAACAACCAAAATACTTGTGCATACTACTACGGGTAGTGAGCAGAGCAAGGGTATAGCCGTTAAATCTAGTGCTTATCGTCAATTACAGTCCAGCTATAAAAGTAGTATTGAAAAAATATATGAGCATAACACAGGTAAATCGGAAGCAGAGAAAGTGCATTCTATTTATATTCCTGTAGCTGTGAATAAGAGAAAAGGATATAGCGATTCAGATGTTTCTGCCGCACGTCTTGTTAATGTAGTATTCTCAGAGTATCCGAAACTGAAACAGGAGAATATGATGGTGATAATTGCTTGTCCATCAGATGCGGATGCTAGGCATGCTACAAAGTCACTAGAACAACACATAGTTAAGGAACTAGCTGCTAGCGTCGCTGCATCAAAAGGTACTTAAAGCCCAAGGTGTATACTGATAAGATTCCATAACACTACAATAGTTGCGAGCGGTCTGCAGCAAGGAATGTGGACAGCTCGAGGTTCGTATCTGCACACGCAAATATTCAACATCAATCGTACGGTGTTGTGCAGTTTGTTTGTAAGACATGGCGTGATTTTTATCAAATTGCTCTTTAGTGAGCCAAAAGCTCAATTATATGAAACTTTCTCTGTTTGTAGAGAATAATAATCTCTTTGATAGGTTTAGGTCAGAGTTGCATCCTGTGACGTACCTAGTATTATACGTTGTATATATATGAAACGGAGACTAATAGAATCCTATGTTTCTAGCTGTTGTGTACATTTATAATATATATTAGACAAGTTTCTTCAATAAACAATATCTATCACTGTATTAACATGTATTGACATGCCTAATTATATTAGTAAAATAATATATCAACTTTGTTATACGCTTATTTATATGTGAGATATATTATGGTGTCCTCCACTAGCCGAAGTTATCCATTACATCGCTTGCCTATTAGAGACTTCGTTATAGATAATGTCTGTATACACGATAAAAAAGGTATCAATCCAGAAATTATCTTCCATGTTATTAAGAATCCTCACGATCCTGCTGCCAAAAGATTGCTCTCTGAAAAGCCTGATGATCTGAAGAGAATAAGAGAACTAGGCACACAGATAAAGGTCAAAGGTGATATCGATATATATGCACAACCTGTTATCCTTAATAAAATGCTGGAAAATTATAGAGATTCTGATGAGGAAAGAATATATGCTGAGAATGCTTCTCTAGGGCTATTAAACTATAAAGAGCTACAAGCTATAGCAAATAGAGAGAGGCATATTATTTATAGTAACGCTCAACCAGAATATCAATATACGTATATGTTGATGGATACTATCGTCAAGGTTGCGCAAATAACTCAGAATAAAGAAAGATTTCTGGCAGATATAGGGCAAGGGTATATATCTGCCTCCGAGGAAGATGCATATGAAATTCTAGGAGGCCCTCTACCAGGTGAGACATCAACACAAGCTGTACGTAGGGCACAGGTTAGATGGGATAATGCGGTATCCTATATAAATTTCCTGATAGATAAAACAGACAAATACAACGTTTCCTTATCAGATATTCCACCTGTATTAGGTATAGACAGTCTACTTTCTGAAAGGTTTAACAGAGAGCCAGAGCTACCTATAATATTCCCAAAAGAACAAATGTCAAAAATAACTGGACGGATGATTTCATCCAGTAAACATATATTGTTAAAACCATACAGACAATATAACCCAATTGGAGCTAGTAGAGTGGTTAGAGATATACGACGCTTGGCCAAAGATAACATGCAATACAAATATCTCTTAATAAAGAAAAAACAAGACTTTGCCAATAATAACCTTAGAGAAATTACATTTGCTGAGCAATTACTAGCAGGAACACAAGAAGAACTATCAAGGCTACAAAAAGCAACTGCTACAGGAAAAACAACTAAAGGCAAGCAGGCACTTATAGTACCAGTTGGAACATCAAAGAAGCCTGCTACTGAGGCTCCCTCTTCTTTCGATTTTTCCAAGTTGCCCGGTACACCTAATTGTAAGATATTTATCCCAACAAAAGGAATGCCTGCATCAATGCTTCCTGTAGATGCGATGGTCAATGACACAGATCAGCAACTCACAATGCAATCTATAGGGATCATTTCAAAAGAGATTGTCAACGCTGCTGGGAAGGAGGCTCTACTGAAAGAGGTGAAAGATCTGGAGACGACAAAGCATCCTCGATATGGTAATGGAAAGTGCCACCCTGGCAATGCTGTTATAACTGGATCTGGTGATCTTAAACATAAGAACGGAAAAACAAGAATGCTTGTACATACTGTTACTATGAAGAAGAGTATGAGAGATGAAGGTTTTACAAAAACCACGTTTAATGCTGTTTTACAGCGGAATTATGATAATGTACTTCAAGCAGCGTTGGATCATAATGCACATACAGATAGTGAAAAATATAAAATACATACACTTTTGATGCATCCACTTGGAGATCATGAGATAGAGATGTATAAGGTGCGTACTAGCTTATCTTATTTTGCCATATCAATGGTGAAATATATACACAAACTAAAGGAAGAAGATATAACTGTTGTATTTTGTTGTCCAGACACTAAAGATGCACATATTGCTCAACGTACGGTAGAGCAATACCTAAATATACAAACTCCTGCCGCCTGATATGACTGGCACTATACATTGAAATATAAGCAAGCATGGCTCGTAGAAGCCCAGCTTATTTATATTACACTCTCCTTTTATCATATAGAGTAACTTAACAGATTACATGTCATGACATGACATTGACCTATATGAGCAGATGTTCTAGAATGCTGTAGAATTATTTTAATTTTCCTCCTATTTATACGAGAGATTATGTATGGTATCTTCTTTTAGCCTAGTCCCTAGCCTACAGCTTTCTGTTCCGTTGCATAGAGCCACCATCAAAGATTTTATTATAGATGATGTTGTTATACACGGGGGGGAGGAAGGGATAAGTCCAGAAATTATCTTTCAGGTTTTAAAGAATCCTCACCATCCTGCTGCCAAAAGATTGCTCTCTGAAAGGCCTGATAATCTAGAAGAAATAAGAGAAATAGGTAAGCAGATCATACCAAAAGGTAATATAGATATATATGCCCCCCCTGGTGATCTTACTGCAATGCTGGAGAAATACGCAGAATGCGCCACTGATGAAGAAATAGCAAAGCAAGAGGAAAGTCAACCAAAAGATTTGGGAATACCAAAATATCAGGATCTGAAAGCGATAGCAGATAGAGAAAAATTAATTGATTATACTAGCACCCAGCCAGTATATCAATATACACATATGCTAATGGATACCATTATCAAGGTTGCGCAAATAACTCAGAATGAGGAATGCTTCTCACAAGTCATGTATCATGGATATATACAGGCTTCCGAGCAATATGCATCTGAAATTCTAGGAGGCCCTCTACCAGGTGAGACACCAAAACAAACTGCAAATAGGGCACAGGTTGGGTGGCTTAATGCGATGTCTTATATAGAAGATGAGATAATGATAATAGATAGTACATATAGTCTTATTTGTGACTCCCAAACTACTGTACTATCTGTCACCCCTGTATTCGGTTTAGACAGACGACTTTCTGAAAGATTTGGTTATAATTATACTAAAGTTTCTGATAAGTATATAGAATGTTTGGTAAAAAGTGATGATAAACCTAGGGTGATGTCGATAAACGTCATACGACAACCAAGAGGAGAATATAGTATAATCAATACATCGATGCTTATGCAGGCGCAGGCATTACCTAGCACGACTGACACTGCTGATGAAGGGCGAAGTATACCACCAGCTAAAACATTAGAAAAACCTGTTGCAGTCTCACAAGAAGCAGCTACTACAGCTACTACAGCTAATGCAACTGATGACATACCTCCACTTATAGTACCGTTAGAAGAACCTGCAGAGAAACCTGTTGCTGGAGTACCATCTTCTTTCGATTTTTCCAAGTTGCCTGGTATACCTCATTTTAAGATATTTATCCCAACACAAGGAATGCCTGCATCAATGCTTCCTGTAGATGCGATGGTCAATGACACAGATCAGCAACTCACAATGCAATCTATAGGGATCATTTCAAAAGAGATTGTCAACGCTGCTGGGAAGGAGGCTCTACTGAAAGAGGTGAAAGATCTGGAGACGACAAAGCATCCTCGATATGGTAATGGAAAGTGCCACCCTGGCAATGCTGTTATAACTGGATCTGGTGATCTTAAACATAAGAACGGAAAAACAAGAATGCTTGTACATACTGTTACTATGAAGAAGAGTATGAGAGATGAAGGTTTTACAAAAACCACGTTTAATGCTGTTTTACAGCGGAATTATGATAATGTACTTCAAGCAGCGTTGGATCATAATGCACATACAGATAATGAAAACTATAAAATACATACACTTTTGATGCATCCACTTGGAGATCATGAGATAGAGATGTATAAGGTGCGTACTAGCTCCTTATATTTTACCGTATCAATGGTGAAATATATACACAAACTCCAGGCAGCAGATATAACTGTTGTATTTTGTTGTCCAGACACTAAAGCAGCAAAGATATCTCAATATATGGTAGAACAATACATGTATAGAAAATATCCTGTTACCTGATATAACTGGCATTATACACATTGAATATATTAGTAAGCTAAGCTTGGCTCTTAGAAGCCCTATTTATTTATATTATACTCTCGTTTTATCATATAGAACGACTATAACAAATAGTCCCTATGGCTATACTATATATTATGTATAGTAATTAACAGATTGTATAGCAGTTCTTACTATACACTTCATACATTGACCTATCTGTTTTCGTGTAGTACATTAGCATGCTTCTTATTTAATATATTTATTCTATTCTTATTTACATGCGAGGTATATATGGTGTCTTCCACGAGTCAAAGATCAGCTATTTCATTTGATAAGATACCTGTTCGTGCGTTCGTTATAGGCAATGCCGTGATAGGCGGAGAAGATGAAGGTATCCAACCAGAAATTCTTTTTCACCTTGCCAAGAATCCCCATGATCCTTTTGCACAACAATTGACCAGCGAGATGCCTAAAAAGCTGGAAAGAATAAGAGAGTTAGGCGATCAGATAAAACCTATTAAGAAGGATTATGATTTATTTGCTCCATCCCCTCTTCTCTCTGCAGAGATGGAAGAGTACAAAGGCTGTAATGTAGAACAAATAGCTGAAATAGACAGAAGAAAAATCAGAATCAATGATAGCTTACCTGGAAATTTTAAGAGAATGACATATCAAGAGTTACAAGATATAGCAAGTGGGAAGGTTCCTATACGTCGTGATACAGCAGCTTATCATAATGACAAAGCCAAGATATCTCACGATATTAAGTATGCGATAGTCACACAGAATGACTTATATTTAGCAAGATTTATGAACTCAATGGCTCGTTATATCATACCTGTCAATGTTGTAGAGAATCCATATGAAATTCTAGGTGGCCCACGACCAGGAGAGACTCTGGAGCAAGTTGTATATAGGGATAGTCTTGAATGGGTTGGTGTGTACGCAACTATAAAGATGGAGTTAGCAAAAGGACTAATCTCCTATAAAGACGGCGATTTTTCTGCTGTGCTTGTCCCTGGATACGGTTTTGACGAGGTTACGGTTAGCAGTCTTGGGTATGGAGATAAGTCAGCCACACCTATTCAGCAATTAACTATTGCATCAAGGAGTATTCGTGAACCGAGAAATTCAATGATACAAATGTATTTCATTGATGGAAAATACATGGTAGGAGAAGTATATAAATTATATGAAGAAATAGGTGACTTACGAGGTCATCTGCAAAGCAGCATATGTATCAATGCATCTCCAAAGAGTGATGATGATGAACGCACATCAGAATCCAGCTCTCTATCTAGCTCGTCTTCACAAAGCTCTGAGGAATCTGAGGGTGCTACAGTGCAGCCAGAAACTAGAGCTGAATCTGCCAAGCCTGCATCTGAGCACATCTTTCCTCAGATGTTTACCGAATTGCATGGCTCAAAGCATTGCAAGATATTAAGAACATATGAATATCGTGTCACAGAACTTCCTGTAGACGCGATAGCCATTGAAATGGATGAGGAATCCAAAATATTACCGAAAGGAGAGGTTTCCAAAGAGATTGTCGATGTTGTTGGGGAAGAAGCTTTACAGAAAGAATTCCAGGAAATAGATGCTTTGCAGCCTGGAGCAGCTTATATAACTGAGGCTGGTAAACTACAGGAGCTGAACGGAACAACCAAAATACTTGTGCATACCGCTACTATTAACACTAAGAGTCATGCCAGTGCCACCAGGAAGTTACCTCACTACAGAGCAACCGTAACAATGTCTCGTCTTAAGTATAGTATGCTACAAAAGAATTATAGTAGCATACTGTCGGAGGTATTGGAGTACAACGCAAGTAAACCTCCTGAATATAAAGTACATACTCTTTTGATGCCTTTACTTGGGGAAGAGAAAGGATATATCATGAAGAATTCTGCCTCTCGTTGTATCTCGGTATTGAAAAACATGGTAAATGATCTAAAAGAGCATAATCTAATGGTTCTGCTTGGTTGTAACTCACAGGATGTAGCGCAGTATGCTATAGATGCAGTAGTAGACCACATAGCTGCGAGAGACACATAAACTGATGTAACCTATATTATACGTTTTACAAATATATATGTAAGCAAACATGACTCTTAGAAGCTATGTTTGTGTATATTACACTCTCCTTTTGTTATATAGAGTAATTATGGATTGTAATTCCTATTATTATTGCACTATAGATATATATAATAAGTAGGAAATTGTATTTTTACTTGTGGCGCAATTGATTAAATATATTAGGCATGGTATAATAAACCTTATCTTTACTATATTTTTTATTTGAACATTAGGTATTTATGACATCAGGTATCATACAAAAGATAAATACAGATTTCCATAATCTTAATATTACTACGTTTGCTGCAAATACATCTTTTTTTTGCAACGTTTTTTGCGAAAACCCTGTTCCTGCAGAAGCTATTTTCCAAATTGCCAAGAATACTGATAGTGATATTTCTAGGAGACTTCAAGGTGGTATTTGTCAGAATCTCTATAGTAATAACGATATAATAAAATTACTAAGAATAGTAAAAAAAGATATTCCATCTAGGTCAGGGGTGCCAGATATATATGCCCCACCACATGAGCTTGAGACAAATCTGCAAGTCTATAAAGCATGTATTAAGGAAGGGGAGTTTACTGAAGAAGAGTTATTTGAACTAGACAATAAGAAACTCAAACTTGGAGAAGAAGTCTTTGAAGGATATATTAAAGAAGGTGAAGATAAAGCTAAAGTTGCAAAATCCAAGCACGTAACATATAAAGAGCTAAAAGATATAGAAAACGGGGATTTTCCTCCTATCACTGAAGCGAATGAAAGTTTTCAACCTACAGCCTTCTTTATGAAGAGAGATATCATCTATGCATACATAACACAGAGTAAAAATAATTCACCTAACTTTGATGAGTTATTAGAATTTGTAAATATGGAAAAATTACCTTTCATTGAGCAAAGTCAAGCTGAAGTTCTAACAGAAGAAGATAAGAAAGATCGACTTCTTACACGGCGTGCGTGGGAGAGTGTGCATACTTGTTTACGTAAGGAGCTGGCAGAGAATGAAGGGAGAATAGCTGTTCGTTACGGTTTTAGCAAGCAATCTATAGAACGACTTAAATATCCTGAAAGTAATATATGTAACTCACAGATGGTATTTCGTATAGCTGCAGGGTTTAATATAAATATGAGCTTCATGCTGATATTAGAAAAGGAAAACGGGAAGTATACTAAAGTCACAGAATGCAAATCACAAATTCCTAAGCCCGCTATGAAAACAGATAGCAAGCCCAAGCCCTCCTCTGTGAGAAAAAATAAAGCTCATGTTATGATACCTAAAACTAATGTGCGTGACACTACGATAGAGGAGGAGGAGGAGATAGATACCTCTATTCCTGTAACACAATACACACATGCAAAGAGATATATATCATCAGATAGCGATGATTCAGATGTAGATAGTGCAGATAGTGATGATTCAGATGTAGATAGTGCAGATAGTGATGATGAGGTTGTATATTCCTCTGAAGATGAATCTGAAGAGAGCTATACCTTCCCTTCTAGGCTTACAGAATTTGAAGGCTCAGAGTCTTATAAGGTAGTCTTAGTATCCGACAAACATTCAGCCATAGAATTTCCTGTAGATGCTATGGTTTGTGAAACAGATACTGAACTCAAAAATCCTCATAAAGGCAGTATTTCCATAGATATTCTTAAAGCTGCTGGAAAGAAAGTAAAAGAAGAATGCAAAAATAAACCTGCGGAAAATAGTCTGGAACATGGTAAGAAAAAGTGCCATCCTGGAGGAGTTATTAAAACTGGATCTGGTGACTTGATAAAGAAAAATGGAACAACAAGAGTGCTTATGCATACCACCACCCTACCTATGGATGGTGGTACAAGAAGACATCAATATTCATACGCCAGAACTGGCATGCTATTACAGACAAGTTATGAGAACATTCTTGTAACAACATCTGAGCATAACAATGCTATTACCATGAGCGCTGGAAACGAAAATAGAATACATTCAGTTTTTATACCTTTACTTGGAACGGAAAATGGACATACCATTCACGCTTCTGTCGGGTATTTATCCAATGCTATTCAGAAACATGGTAGGCACCTGAAAGATCAGGGTGTCATGGTTGTAGTTGGCTGTAGAACAGCAGAAGAAGTCACTGAGGTTCAGAATAGTATTCAGCGATCTTAAGATTACATACCATTCTTACAATCCTGGGAAAGTCTTGCAAGGATATTATATGCGAATAGTAGTTCTCATATAATGGACAGAGTACCGACCACTTTATTAAAGTTGACACAATTATACCTCAATAGAGCGCGTGGTATAATAATAGTATTGATATATTATTACAAGGAAACACGTGGGATAATAGGAGATATATTCCATTGTATTATCTGTTGTCTATATTATTTTTTATTTGCATTTTGTATTATGGAGGAAAGTTATGTCGTCCCCTATTAGATCATCTTCCTCAGAGCCTGTTACCCATTTTGATAAACTGCTGATTAATGAGTGTATGATAGATGGGATTCATATAAAAGGAAGGATAAAAGGTATCACTGCAGAAGCTTTGTTCCATGCTGCAAAGAATATGAGAGATCCTGCCACACAAGATCTCATACGTCGACAGCCTACAAATCTACAAACAATAAGAGAAATAGGTGCCAATATACAGCCTGGTACGGATATATATGCAATGTCTCCTAGTCTTAATATCAAGTTGGAACAAGGATATATAACAGAAAAACAGGCTTCAGAGATATTAGACACTCCACCTATATATGATGAAACTCTACGCTATCACTCTACATATATCATTATGATGTACTCTATCAGGCTTTGTCAGTTAACGCAAAATCATAAAGCCTTGAGAGAATTTACTGATATGAATACAGTTCCTATCATTGAGCAAAATGACTCTGAAGTTCTTGGAGCTCTAATGGATGGGAAAGATAAGTATAGGTCACAACTTGTATGGGAAGGTATACACCAATATCTACGTAGTGATCACATAAGAAGAAGAATAGAAATACATTACGGTTTAGCATTGGATGCTACGGAAAGACTTGGTTATGATCGTACGTTTAGCTCTTCTTGTAAGCTAGCAATTAATATGACAAAGTCTGATGGGAAAGCAAGGGCGGTTATGATAACTGGCATAAACCTTGATACAGTAAACTGTTACAAACTATCAGCTAAGGATCTTGAGAGAATTAAGCCTACTATTGACATTGCAGACTTACCAGGTACAGATTATTTCAAGATATTCACAGTATCACATGATAATCCTGTCACAAAGCTTCCTATAGATGCAATGACCAATGAAATGGATACGCAACTACATAGCCCTCCTAAAGGAAGTATTTCCATAGATATTTTTAAAGCCGCTGGCAAAGCAGTAAAGCAAGAATGTGCAAAGCAAACTAGTACAAATAGCCTCGAACATGGTCTTACGAAATGCCCTCCTGGGAAAGTTATCATCACTAAATCTGAGAATCTGAAAGATATAAACGGAACAACAAGAATGCTTGTGCATGCCACTACTTTGAAAATAAACAATCCGGCAGTACGCGGTAATTATTCACCGTTTAGAACTGTTGCTTTGTTACAGGCGAGCTATGAGAGCATTCTGAATGAAATATTAGGATACAATATAGCTGCTGCTGAAGATAACAGAGACGCAGACAAAGTACTTTCAATCTTGGTACCATTACTTGGTACCCATACAGGATATAATATCGAGGATAGCATCAGAAGTTTATCATCCGCAATGCAAAAATATGGTAAGACTATGAAAGAGCAAAGTATAATTCTTGTATTGTGTTGCCAAACAGATGATGAAGCCACAAAGGTAAAAAGCAGTATAAAGCAACTCACAGGTCAATAGGCTTCTACTCCTGAGATAAATAAGATTATGTGCTTTGTACTTATATTTAGTAGGTAGTAGTTTTCATATATTTATCTGATTTACAATCAATAATCTACGCCACTGAACTCTACAATTATCATTTGTAATATGCGAAATGTTATCTTGATCTATATTACAAAGCACAGTACAATCGTACTCATATTCTTATATATTAATTCAGTATCCATATTTACGTGTGAGAAATGTTATGGCTTCCCCCCTCCTTAAGCAGCAAACTATTGCTAGCTTCCAAAAGTTGCCTGTTCGTGAGTTCAATATAAATGGCACCCATATAACAGGAAAAGGAAGTGGGATAGATCCAATACTTCTTTTCCATGTTGCTAAGAATCCTCATGATCCTATCGCCCAACGATTGATCGATGATATGCCTGAAGGCTCACCACACGATCAGGAAATAATAAGAGAATTATGCACGCAGATAACACCTAAAGATAATATGGATATATATGCACCATCTCCTGAGCTTGAGGGAGAACTTGATTTGTATTCTACGTATGTTACTGAAGATGAGATATTGAGAAAGGACGAAAGAATAGCTAAGTTAGCAAGAAATTGTAATACACCAGAACATATGATGCCACTATCATATGTAATGTTAAAAGATCTGGAGAAAGGTAATGTGCCTTTATCTATTGAGAATGAGCATTATCAGCCTACAGCCATCATACTAGAGCGCGATATCATACGTGCACAAGTCACCCAGAATGATGATAAGATAGAAGAATTCATAAATATGAAGAACAACCCTGCAATTGAGCAGAATGAGGTCGAAGCTATAGATGAGCAGCAAGAAGGCAATAAGGATACTCAGCGTAGGTTACAACTCTGGAATAGCGTGCATGTTGATCTATTAAGAGAATTAAAAGACAGTATGATAGATAGGATAGGCAGAATAGAAGTTAGTTACAGTTTAAGTTATGAAACTGCTTACAGGTTTGGTTATGAATACGATACTCATTGGGGCGCAACACCGAAGAAGATGTCAGATCTTGATGGTCAACCCAGGAAACTGCTTATAAGAATGCAAGAGTTAGATGATGGGTGTTTTAAGATAAACGATATATCAACCACCTTAGGATCTGTTGCTTTAGCTGTCACCTCCGATTACAGCGCATCTATCTTATCATCTAGCAGGAGGCTTGCATCATTGTACATATCTTGTGCAAACGCACCATATGCTACCTATATCCCACCTGCTGAAGTTAAGATACAAACGCGATCAGAACCAACCAGAGCTGTTGCCGAGGGTATAGATTCAGTAGAGGTTGTATATTCCTCTGAAGATGAATCTGAAGAGAGCTATACCTTCCCTTCTAGGCTTACAGCATTGGAAGGCTCAGAGTCTTATAAGGTAGTCTTAGTATCCGACAAACATTCAGCCATAGAACTGCCTGTAGATGCTATGGTTTGTGAAACAGATACTGAACTCAAAAATCCTCATAAAGGCAGTGTTTCCATAGATATTCTTAAAGCTGCTGGAAAGAAAGTAAAAGAAGAATGCAAAAATAAACCTACGGAAAATAGTCTGGAACATGGTAAGAAAAAGTGCCATCCTGGAGGAGTTATTAAAACTGGATCTGGTGACTTGATAAAGAAAAATGGAACAACAAGAGTGCTTATGCATACCACCACCCTACCTATGGATGGTGGTACAAGAAGACATCAATATTCATACGCCAGAACTGGCATGCTATTACAGACAAGTTATGAGAACATTCTTGTAACAACATCTGAGCATAACAATGCTATTACCATGAGCGCTGGAAACGAAAATAGAATACATTCAGTTTTTATACCTTTACTTGGAACGGAAAATGGACATACCATTCACGCTTCTGTCGGGTATTTATCCAATGCTATTCAGAAACATGGTAGGCACCTGAAAGATCAGGGTGTCATGGTTGTAGTTGGCTGTAGAACAGCAGAAGAAGTCACTGAGGTTCAGAATAGTATTCAGCGATCTTAAGATTACATACCATTCTTACAATCCTGGGAAAGTCTTGCAAGGATATTAATGTAATAACAGTGAGTATAGTTAATAATATATGTTGATGTAATCGCAATATATATTGACATGTTCTATTATATATCTATCTGCATAAAGCTTAACTCTATTTATATTACAAATAAGATTCCTGATATGACATTAGTCCAGGATCCGTTGGATTTAGCAATCTACCTATCTGTGATGTTGCCATAGCAGACACTCTTATCTATGGGGTGAGCAAGGTATAAACCCATCAGAATCTCCTTATCTTACTAAAGATCTGGCAGAGTTCCCCCTTCCCTGACGTGCTTCTCAATTGCCAGATACCAAGTATTGTAAGATAGTTATAGCAGCAGGGATTTTTATACAGACCCTTCTAAGTTACTCTGTCGAATATCAATGCATCGATCTGACTGCCCTGATAATCAATCTGCTTGCTCTGACCATGAGGTAGTTAGGAATTCGCATATACTACTGCTAAGGAAAGAGCAACAATATTTTATAATAGACAAATGTATGGCAGTAGCACAAGTTCAGCTACCTACCGCAGCTGCTAAACAGGATACATCACAGAATAAACGAAAAGGAATAGAAGCAGAAAAAAGAAAGAAAATTGCTGCTACAGCGTCTGCTTAATCCTTCGATTTTGCCGAATTGGAAGGGACACCTCGCTGTAAGGTATTCGTGCCAACGAAAAGTATGCCTGCCTCAAGAATCCTAGTAGATGCTGTGGTCAATTTCACAGATACACAACTCACTACTGCGCCATCATATATAAGTATACTCATAAAGATATATTGATATACTTAGTTATATTAGTAGAATATCACCTCGTTTTTGTTATATATTTATTCTTTCGTTATTAAGATATGAGGCATCTTATGGCGTCGCCCACAATTAACCCAAAGTCTATCACTCAATTACACATGCTACCTATTCGTGGGTGCGTTATAGATTCTGTCTATATAAAAGAAGAGAAACACGGTATATCTGCGGAAAGTGCTTTCTATGCAGCAAGAAATGTTCATGATCCTGTTTCCCAAAAATTGATATCTGAAAGACCTAGTAATCTTGAGGAAATAAGAGCTCTAGGTGCTGAGATAATACCAAAGGGAGGATCAGATACGTCTTCTGCGCCATCTTCTGATCTTATTGATGCACTGAAAGCATATGAAGACTGTAATGCAGAACAAATAGCTGAAATAGATAAAGTAAAACTAGAGAGTAATAGACCGTTATCATCTGCAAGATCTTCCTCTCTAACATATAAAGAACTAAAAGCAATAGCAAAGGGAGAGGCACCTATCACAAAACAGAATGCACGTTATCACACTTCACATAGCTTGCTAATGCATGATATCAGGCATATGCAGTTAACTCACAATCAAGGTGTCATGATGGAGATTCTAAATATAGAGAGCATATCTGATATCATTGAAAAAGATGCATCTGAGGTTCTAGGTGGGCTGCTAGAAGGTGAGAAACCAGAGCACACTTTGCGTAGGTCACATATTGTATGGGATAGTGTACGTGATTGTCTACTGCAAGAGCTAAGAGAGAAGAATGGAGCTATAAAAATTAATTACGGTTTAGGATATGAAACCTCAACAAGACTTGGTTATAATACCAACTTTATTTCTTCTGATATGTTAGCATATTATTTGTCAGTGACTGAGGGCAGAAGCAAGAATGCATTGATTGTAATAGATAATACAAGTGAGAATTTTAAGCTAAAGTCCATAGCAGTAGTCTCCTCTGAAGATCATTCTGTACCCTACAGACCACCTACCCCCCCTACTCTACTTGTTGACGAGTTACCACCGCCACTACCACCCAAACAATACAACCCTCTACGAGTACGACGAGGAGCAGAACCTAGTCTTGTTAAGCTATCTAACTATCTGCTGCCGCCTATAGCATCTACATCCAAGGCAGTTCTAATCACATTATCTGCTGCAAAGTACACCTTCCCATCTGAGTTTACTGCGTTGCCAGGAACAAAACTTTGCAAGATATTTACAGTATCAGAAGACAAGCCTTTTACAGAACTTCCAGTAGAAGCCATGGTCAATGATACAGATCTGCAACTCAATATGTTATCGAAAGGGGCTATTTCCCAGGAAATAGTCAGAGTAGCTGGAGATTCTATAAAAGAAGAGTGTGCCAAGTTAGATACGATAACCCATCCCCAATATGGTAATATAAAGTGTCACCCTGGACAAGTCGTTATAACTAGCGCCGGTAATCTGAAACATAAGAACGGAACTATGAAAGCTCTTATACATACTAGCACTCTGAATATGGGAATTGATAGAGCTTCCATGACCTCATCTTATGATATTATGAAGCAGAGCTATGATAGCGTTATTACAGAAGTAATAACGTATAACGTAAATGCTAAACATGAAAACGATAAAATACATACTATTTTAGTACCCCCCCTTGGGGATCTAGGTAATGCAGCTAATCTTACTGTTTCGTTATCATATTTCTTCAAGACAGTGCTGCAAAAACGTGCTTATGAGCTGAAAGCGGGCGGTATAATGGTTGTGTTGTGTTGCCAAACAGATAGTAATGCAAAGAGTGCCATACGTATAATGGAACATACCAGCCGCCTTATATAACTTGTATTATATGGTTTATATAACTTGTATTATATGTTACAGTTATATTAGGTAAATATTTAGTGTATATATATGGGGTATATTATGGCATCCTCTCAGGTGGGACAAAATACTTTAAGAGCTTTAGCAACTTTATCTGTTAAAGACTTCATGATAGATGGGACTCATATAAAAGGAAGAGAATGCGGTATAGCTCCGGAAGAACTTTTCCATGTTGCCAAGAATATTTATAGTAAGGAGGCAAAAGATTTTATAGGTAGACAATTTATAGGTAGACAATTTGGTAATCTACAAACATCTGGTGATACACAATCAGATGTTTCAAAGATAGAACCAAGGAATTCTGTAGATATATATGCATCATCTCCTGCTCTTACTCCAGCACCACAAGAATCCAATGATAAAGTAACTAACAACAGCAGCTCTATAAGTTTCATGATAAGTAGAGATATTAAGCTAGCCCAGCTCACTCAAAATGAAGAGTTCATACCAGTTGCTATGAATTACTTTTATTCTTGCGTAGCAGGAACGATGTCTCCCAATAATTTCATGACTGAAGAACCACTTGAGGTTTTAGGTGGGAAGATACAAGATGAGACAGATCAGCAAGCCCAGTGTAGAGAATTGAATGCATGGATAGGCGCAGTTCGCACTATAAATAATGAGATGGGAGAAGCCTACCTGGAACAATATGCCACGCATATGACCGCTATAAACTCAATGCTTTCCGTCTCTGGTTTCATCACCACTAGATGGGGTTTAGAAAAGGACACTGCAGATAGTCTTGGTTATAGTACCAGCAATTATCGTACTTCCTCCTCTAAGTTACTCTATCTATTGTCGACGAAAGATAATAGTGTCCCTAGGTGTTCTAGCATAGTACTGCAAAGGCACGAGCAACAATATTCTATAATATCTCAATGTACGACAGTATCAACAACTCCGCTACCTACTAAATTATCTACCACAACTGCTACACAGGATAAATCAATGGTATCCTCTCAGGTGGGGCAAAATACTTTAAGAGCTTTAGCAACTTTATCTGTTAAAGACTTCATGATAGATGGAACTCATATAAAAGGAAGAGAATGCGGTATAGCTCCGGAAGAACTTTTCCATGTTGCCAAGAATATTTATAGTAAGGAGGCAAAAGATTTTATAGGTAGACAATTTATAGGTAGACAATTTGGTAATCTACAAACATCTGGTGATACACAATCAGATGTTTCAAAGATAGAACCAAGGAATTCTGTAGATATATATGCATCATCTCCTGCTCTTACTCCAGCACCACAAGAATCCAATGATAAAGTAACTAACAACAGCAGCTCTATAAGTTTCATGATAAGTAGAGATATTAAGCTAGCCCAGCTCACTCAAAATGAAGAGTTCATACCAGTTGCTATGAATTACTTTTATTCTTGCGTAGCAGGAACGATGTCTCCCAATAATTTCATGACTGAAGAACCACTTGAGGTTTTAGGTGGGAAGATACAAGATGAGACAGATCAGCAAGCCCAGTGTAGAGAATTGAATGCATGGATAGGCGCAGTTCGCACTATAAATAATGAGATGGGAGAAGCCTACCTGGAACAATATGCCACGCATATGACCGCTATAAACTCAATGCTTTCCATCTCTGGTTTCATCACCACTAGATGGGGTTTAGGAAAGGACACTGCAGCTAGTCTTGGTTATAGTACCAGCAATTATCGTACTTCCTCCTCTAAGTTACTCGATCTATTGTCGACGAAAGATAAAAGTGTCCCTAGGTGTTCTAGCATAGTACTGCAAAGGCACGGGAAACAATATTCTATAGTATCTCAATGTGCGACGCTTTCCGTCTCTGGTTTCATCACCGCTAGATGGGGTTTAGGAAAGGACACTGCATCTAGTCTTGGTTATAGTACTTCCTCCTCTAAGTTACTCTGTCTATTGTCGCCGAAAGATAATAGTGTCCCTAGGTGTTCTACCACAACTGCTACAGCGTCTGCTGAATCCTTCGATTTTGCCGAATTGGAAGGTACACCTCACTGTAAGGTATTCGTGCCAACGAAAAGTATGCCTGCCTCAAGAATCCCAGTAGATGCTGTGGTCAATTTCACAGATCCACAACTCACGATGTCACCTACAGAACGGATTGCCAAGGAAATTGTTAAAACCGCTGGGACACCTCTTAAAACAGAGTGTAAGAAGCTGGCAAATAGAAAAGATACTAAATATTTTGATGGAAAGTGTCCTATTGGAGAAGTTGTCACAACCTCAGCTGGCAATTTGAGAGACAGAAACGGAGCAACAAAAATAATTGTGCATGCTTCTATTATGGATAAGAAGATGCAGAAAACATTCTCATCCTCTGACACTCATACTGCTTTACAGAGTGGCTATAATCAAGCTCTTCAGGCGACACTGAATTTTAACAAGAACTGTACAAATTCTACAGGTAAAATACACACAATTTTAATTCCTCCCCTTGAGGATGTAGGCTCGTATGATCGGAGTATATCCACCTCACGTTGTATCTCTGGAGTGAAAAAATATCTACCCAGACTGAAGGAAGAGAATATAACGGTTATAATGTGTTTTTCAAACAATACAGATGCACAGAACGCCAAAGAATCAATAGAGCATCAGCTGGCTGAAAAGGATAAATAAACTGATATAATACATAGTCAGGAAACCATACATAATAACTAAATATATGTACCTTCTATATTTATAGAGTTTATAGAGTTAGTTATCACGTACTATGTATTATATAAGTTATCCTATATTGACATGTAACACTATATTTGAGATAGTAGATAAATATATCTACTAAATACACTATTCATATGTGAGGTATATTATGGGGTCTTCTGTTAAACCATCATCTTCAAAAGATATCTCTGTGTATAACGATCTGCGTATACGTCATTTCTGTATAGATGGCTTCCATATAGACGGAGGCAAAAAAGGTATACCCGCAGAACTTCTTTTTCATATGCTCAAGAATGTTAATGATAGTTCAGCCTTACGACTGTTGCATATGCAGATGAGTGATCAGAATGCGTGTCTGGAAAAAGTAAGAGCTATAGGTGAAGATATACACACCCAGAATAGTATAAGTATATATGAACCACCTATAGGTTATCAATCTCAAAGTAATAATGATGACGTCTCGCCTATCCTTCCTCAGGATCTAAATCAATACTCTACCGACATTTCTTTAAGCCACGATATCAGGCGTGCACAGATAACTCAGAATCAGGACTATATAGCGCTCTTTCTTCAGAATAAAGACAAATGTAGCTTTGTGCAAAGTAGCTCAGATGTTCTGGGTGGGGGGCAGCAAGATAGCACGAACATTCTTCGCTCAAGACAGCGGATGGAAAAAGGTTTAAAACAGAGTTTATCTGAAGAGCTAGATAAATTTCAATGTATCGCAGTGTATTACGGACTAGGAGAAGTCACTTGTAGCAGACTTTCCTATACATATGAGCTCCAGTCAGATATAGCACGTAGTTTATCTAAGCGTTGTAATTTCTTTATGCCTGCTATTATTACCGCGGCAGAGCTTGGTCTATCTAATACTGATACATCTCGCTCCTCTACTGCTCAATTTCTATCATTAGGCACAACTACAGCTCCGCCAAAACCTATAAGAATACTGAGTAATACAGACTTTAGAAAAACAACCTTAGCGATTAATACTACATTTAGAGGTATTCCCAAGCAGGAATTGCAGAGAACACCAACTAATATCTTATCAGAATCACCCCCTAGAGCTACCTTCTATATTGGTGATAGTGAAGAAGAGGACGAAGATATAGTATCATTGGAGGATTCGGTGGACTCCGCCGTTAGTTCTGACGAAGAAACTCCATATTCCTTCAGTCCTGCTCTGTCTAATTTATCTGGTTCTTCCTATATCAAAGTATATAACGCATTAGTTCCTATCACACAGCTTCCTGTAGACGCTATAGTAAATGATACAAATGCTCACCTGTCAGTAAGAAAGGGCTCTTGTAAATATATTTTTAGTGCGGGTGGGAGGAAACTAAAAGATAAATGTAAGGAATTGCCTAAAACAAATAATATAAGATATGGTAAAGTAACGTGCGTTCCAGGGAAAGCTGTCTTAACTTCATCTGGAGATCTACGCAAGAAAGCTGGACATCCCCAAGTAATTATTCATGCTGCTACCTTGGATATACAAAGCTCAACATTGAGGAATACGCATACCCCCTCTGATGTAAGAAATATCTTAATTAGGAGCTATTCTAGCGTTGTTGATACCGTAATATCTTATAACTTAAGTGTGAATTCTCCTGAAGATAGAATACATACTCTTGGGATTCCTCTACTGGGTACTGAGCGCAGTGGGTATACAGTAAAGGAATCTTGCGATTGTTTCTTGAATGCTATGGCAGAAAGGTATCCTCAGCTGAAAAGACAAAGTATAATGGTTGTACTACATTGCCATACAGAATATGAAATTGAGTATTCACAGCTTTGCATCTCTGAGGCTATTTATAAAAGAAGATTGCGGGATACTTTTTAACTGATATAATCAGTAATATTCCTTTTCATTGTCATAGGATTTTCTTTCTTGGCATATGTAATATATCAATTATAAATCTTTGCTATTTTTACTCGTATATACTGGAGATTGTGTTTTAGGATCACCAACGTGCTACATTGTGTAAGTAATATAACTTATAATTTATTGAGGTTACTAAGTTATACTCCATTGACCTTCTTGTTTGTATGCATATAATAAATAGAATTTATCTATCTATTAATTTCATTAATATATATATACGAGGAATATTATGGCGTCGCCAGTAACTTTAAAGACTACGATTGAATTTCATAAGCTACCTATACATCATTTCGTTATAGATGATGTTCATATAGATGGAGGTAAGGAAGGTGTACCTGCAGAGGTTATTTTCCATGCTGCCAAGAATATTAAAAGTCCTGCCTCCAAGAATATGATAGAGGCACGCCCTGATGCACAAACAGCAAAGGAAATGGGTGCAAAAATAGAACCCTTAGAGGATATATATACACTAGCTGATACATATTATAAAAATGATACTTCACCTATTCGTAACAATGATCTAATAAATTACCCTACATATGTCGGAATAATGTACGCTGTCATTCGAGCTCAGGTAACTCAGAATTCAGGTCCTCTTGCTACATTTATTAACATGAAAGAACTGCCTATCATTGTACAGAATGAGTCTGAAATTTTGAGTGCATCCACTGATACGAAGCAAGCTATGCGTACTTCACAACAAGTGTGGGAAGGTGTGCATACCGATGTTATTGACGAGAAGGAAGATTTTGGTAAATATTTCCTTCCAACTTATAGCTTAGGAATATTCACTTGTACCTCCCTTAAGTATAATTTTACCTACGATATGTCTGTACACTCAAAGCTTTATCCTCTGGATTTTTACGATGAATCTCATCATCATCTAGTTCCATCTAGTGAACTATATGATGAACAGGATATAGTTACTCTTTCTACAGGTCGACTAACAGACGCCACTTCAATGCTCAGCATTGTATCTGAAGATGATTTATACAATGTAAGATTAGAGAAAATTTATACTCTCTATGATCCGGAAGAGGATTTAAATGTGCCCTATAGAGTTTCCAGCTCTTCTTATAATATGACATCCAGTGACTCTGAAGAGTCATATGATATAACATTAGAAGATGATAGCTCAGACAATACATCTATATCTTCTATAAATATGTATTATGGTGAGGCAATTCCCAGAAAGCCTTTTCATGAGGCACTTACTAAATTACCAGGTTCACATTATATCAAGATATGTCCTCCTAAGAAGTCTGTCATAACGCTTCCTGTAGAAGCTATAGTAAGTGACACTGGTCTTAAATATAAGAATGCAGGTGGCAGAAAATTAACAGGTGTTAACAAAAAGATTTTTAAAGCTGGTGGGGATGCTCTAAAAGAGGAGTGTAATACTTATGAGAAAAAGACATCACACCTACGACATGATAACGGAAGATGCTATCCTGGAGAAGTTATAGTAACATCATCTGGTAAGATGAGAAAAAAAGAAGGCCCTCAGATGGTTTTTCATACTACCACTTTGAATATGAAAAATAAGGATGTTGTCCATTCGAAATATCAGTCTTGGGAACAAGGATATTTTTTAAATCAATCCTATACCAATATTTTTACGTCAGCAATGGATCACAACAAGAGATGCCTTACTCATGATAGGATAAATGCAATTCTTATACCTCCAATTGGTATTGAAAGCCTTGGACATTCCCCTGATATATCTATAAGTTGTATGGTAGATGCTCTGAGAGAGCATGCTCATAATCTAGCTGAAGCAAATATAATGGTTGTATTGTATTGCCAAACGTCTGATGTAAGTGCTGCTGCCAACAAATACATGAATAGGTTCATCGAAGAGCAAAAAGAAGTTGATGCAAGTTTCCCTATATGAGCCTAGTGTTGAGCTGTACATGTTGCAAAAAACCCCGTGTAAAGCTATCTTGAATGTGGCTATTGTGCTTATGCGTCTGCATTTTATGCAATGTTTTTCAGAATGACTTATATATCATGGTAATTTTATAATTTTCTTTTCTAGAATCTAGCATATACTGAGAGTCTTGTACATGTGCGTAATGATAGTAAGATGGATAGAAAGTGCCTCATGAAAATTAAAGATAAACCTGACTTTAGAACAAAGCCCATGCCTATAACCTTCTCACCTGATGATAGCGTGAAGAATGCTTTGGAAATTATGTGTGATAAGAATATTGGTTCTATTGTTGTAGTAAATTCTGATCTGAAAGTTGTCGGGATTGTAACTGAACGAGATATGATGATACGTGTTCTTGGGCAGAATAAGCAACCTGACTCAACATCCCTATCTGAAATTATGAGTACTAATGTGCGTACAGCCAAGGAAGATGATAACCTAATTGATTGGATGCATACCATGTCGAATGAGCGCTTCCGTCATCTTCCTGTTGTAGATGCGGGTGGGAGGCTTATTTGTATGATGAGCCAGGGTGATTTTCTGGCTCAAACATTTCCTGATTTATATGAGGCTATTCGACGTAATCTAAAAGGTCGTCTGGAGAATGGGTTCCAATTTGCTCTTATAATTTTTGCGGTACTTACTCTTGGGATCATCGTCTTAAATCTATAGCCCGCAAACTTATTCCTATAAATGGGATAATGATAATATACATCCCCTACTCCTAAAGGAGAAACATAAAGGCTCTTTATCGATTCTATAATATTAGAAATATCTATAACAATCTCCACCATAAACGAGGTAAGACAAACCTGCTAAATTATACGATTATGCTATGGAAAAGTATCATGTCTTAGCCCCCTCCTTTCAACCGTAACAAATACTTCAATGTTTCGGGGGAGAACTACCTTGATACCAGTTCTTTTTGGTGGAGCCAGGCGGGATCGAACCGCCGACCTCTTGAATGCCATTCAAGCGCTCTCCCAGCTGAGCTATGGCCCCACAAGAAACAAACTGATAGTACATTTTGATTATCACAGACTAATATATGTGAGTATATAATACACCTATATACCGTTATTACAAGAAAAATCACAAAGCATTTCAAGTTGGAACAAATCCCGTAAAACATCACTGACAAGACTCTGCGCTTTCTCAGATGAATTGTTACATAAAGTTTCCATCACCTTTTCGATAATATCTGATAACAGTACACCTCTACCAATAATTGATAATATGCTGTACTCTTCGAAAGAAATTACTCTCCTATGTACATCTCCATCTTTATACAATAACGCAATATAAGTATCTCTCTTGCATAAGTCATCATCATCAAGATCTACACTCCCATTACTATAACAATCTGTATAAACATAATGTACGTTAGACTGAAAATGCAACACTTTAGCAGACCTAACCAGTGCTACCCCCATGTTCTCAGTATTAACAGCTGCCTTAGCTAGAAATCCTTCGAGTGACATTGCTTCTGAAGATATTTCCTCTCTTCTTAAACTTTGTATTTCACGTTCAAAGAAAGCAATATCCATAATAATATCCCGATGTATATTATCTAAAGAAGATAGTCCATCAGCAAAATCATATATATAATCATCAATAGAGAAGTATCTGGAAGGGTGATTGGATACATAATCATCTAGCACAGATTCAAACATATCATCGCCCAGTATGCTTCTGGTAACAGGATAAAACTTACTTATTAATCTGGTTAGCCTACCTCTGTAAGCAGTACGGTATACCTCTATTTGATCCCTAGATGGGAAATAGCTCTTTGTCTTTACCCATGCAAGCTGTTCCTTTAGCTGTCCAGAGGACTTCTCAGATAAAAGAATACTGTTTTGAAAAATATTGAGCAAATCATTAAAGCTCTCTCTTTTTTTATCATAGATAGCATTTGTACCCATACCATCAGTATCTTTCTGAAGATTGTCACAATGATGAATATCAGAGTCTTTCCTGCTTCTAAAGTCCTTAACAGATATTGATCCTCCAATATGACGTGTTCTTATCTTATTTAGATCCTCTATCATAGTCTCAAAAGTAGGAATCTTAGCATCCCACTCAAGAAGCGTGCTACGCTTACCATGTGTACTAATAGCATAAGAATATACATCCAATACATCTTCACATGGATGTGAATCATGGGTATCTACAATATGCGTTCCATGATGCTCATGACCAGCAATATGAATTTCACGTATTTTATCGGTTGGAAGACGATCAATATATTCTTTGCAATCCAACCCATGATTAAAACACGTAACGTACAGATTATTTACATCAAGCAACATATAACAATCTGCCTCTCTTACGAGGGTAGATATAAACTCCCATTCAGGTATAGTGTTAGCCTGAAATTCCATGTAATTCGAAGGGTTCTCCAGCATAAGAGGACGCTCAAGGAAATCCTGAACTTCCCTAACCTTCTTTATCATATTCTTTAAACTATCCTCTGTGTATGGAACAGGAAGAAGATCATGAGTATTAAGAGTATTCACTCCTGTCCAACACACGTGATCAGATATCCAACAAGGATCTAACCAGTTAGATAATGCTTTCAGTTTATGAAGATAGTCGTAATTCAGGGGATCAGTGCTACCTATAGAAAGAGACACACCATGCATAGATATAGGATATCTTTCACGAATGCGAGCCAAAACCTCAGCTGCTTTCCCGCTCGAGTAAATAAAATTTTCTGATATGATTTCAAACCATTCCACTTCCTCAGGAAAATTGGATAACACATAATCCCAATGGCACTGCCGTAAACCAACTCCATAACCAAGATCTGCCGAATATCGCTCATCTATATTCACAACACCTCACACTACAAGATCACGGCAATGCTAAAACACAAACGCGCCTGCAATTACAAACAGTACGTTTTGACCATCAGAACTAAATTCATTCTCCAGAAGAAGTACTGCCTCCGACAATCTTATCACATGCACCACGAGGTAAGAAAATCCACTCTTTTGGATTTCCATCTTTCTTAGATACACCTGCACAAGAATGTGTCCCTGTTCCACAGTCATTCATTCCTGCCTTAGCAATACCATAGCATTTTTCCATAGGTGCTGACTTAGCAGCTTCTGCATCGACAGGAGCCATAGATAAAGAACCCAATACCCCTGCTACAAGCGCAAGCTTACAACAATTTTTAATCCCATTTCTCTCAGACATATAAACTCCAACTCCTTACCCTAACAAGAGAACTATCATATATTAACTGGTAGAACTGAGAAGAACACCAGCAGCATATGAATACTACGCATACTAAACATATCCAATACCTCTTGTCAATTATATACTCATTTCTCTATGTACAGAAGATACAGAAGATAAACAATAAATATCACACTTGAAAAGTAGATATACTGATGATACCTTTCTGGATGGTATTGTAGAAGAGTTGATCCATCAGGATTGTGTACGTGCAAAAAATGTATGCTTGCTGTATGTATTAATTAGTTTAAAGTGTGTGGCAAGAAAAATGCGTTCATTGAGATTTTGTTGTGGGCTCCTACTTAAAATAGCTGATATATTCAGAACTCTCCCATTTGAAGTTCTCGAGTCTATGATACTGCTAATTTCTAGGATATGGGTTGCCTCTATCTTCTTTTCATCTGCTCGCTCAAAACTTACATCATGGGATATCACCATTTCTTTATTCGCTTACGAATATCAGGTTCCATGGCTATCTCCTGAGATAGCGGCTTTTATCACTACATTCTGTGAAATTGTTATGTCGGTGCTTGTAGTGGCAGGGCTTCTTACCAGAGCTTCAGTACTACCTTTGCTTGGTATAACAATGGTAATTCAATTGACATACACCTCGCACACAGATCATCTATACTGGGCAATTATACTTACTACCCTGTTTGCCAGGGGTGCTGGTATGTTTTCTATGGACAGTATCATTCTATACCTTAGCAAGAAAATATGATACGCATTGCACAAAAAAACCAGATGTATAAAGATTGGATTTAGAGAAGACTATATTTATCAACAACATAACTATTACGTGCGCCATACATCTATTAGTTTTTCCTTGCGGTTACTTTTATGTACATAAAAGCTGTAACCAACTGGACAGTTAAGATAATAGTCCTGATGTATTGCATCTGAAGGCTGAAATATTTGCCCTACAACTACACTTGTACATATTGTAGATATTTGCTCTCCCAATACGCATTCTACAAGTGTTACAACCATCTGCTTCTCTAATATATTATGTACAGCAACTGCTGTTCTGTATTGTGTACCTCTATCTGAGAACTGCCCTCCCCCATCATAAAGATCAATATTATGCAGAAATACCCATATTAATTCTGCTAAACCAATCCTATCTGGACAATACAACACCTCTACTGCTTCAACGCTGAGATGATCATGTGATGACAAAGAAACATACCCTGTTGTTGTAAGGTGTACCCCTGGAAGTATGTCAAAAGGTTGTTCCATACACCACATACAACCTCCTGCAAACACAATACTATCCATATATAAGAGACCTATATTTGCAATAGTGCCAAGTTTCTACCTTACATCTCCATATGAATAATACTATGTTCTTCATTTCTGAACTGCTCATCAATACGCTTGCTCATCTCTCTTTCTTCCAAACATCTACCCAAGCCTAGATCACGTAATACCAATTGATCTGATTTGTCAATGCTCAAAGCTTCAAAACTACTACTATCACTCTCTGGTAATGCTATAGGCATCTTCCCTTCTTTGAAAGGTATAAACCCTGCGTCAGGTTCATCTTTTAATGAACTTAGAGGACTGTTTGATTTACTATTACGCTTTAACCAGAGCTTAGCGTCCTTGTAATAAGAGTCCTGATCATCCATCCATGTATTACGAACAGAACCTGGAGAGAAGAGACCATGCCCCTGAGCAAAACTCTGTAAGACAGATAAAGATGACAATACTGATTGAAATAATAATGTTTTCTTGACAGCATCTTCGTATTTCACTTTCAGTGCCTTACATCCGGCAGGATCCTGCTTTTTAGCTTCTATGATACGCTTCTGCAAATGCTTCGACATTAAGATAGATTCAACTCTGAGTGAATCTATCTCAAGCATCATCATACGAAATGCTCTTAACTCCCCAGCTGTCAGCACTGAATCTTGTGTCCTTTTTTTGTTCTCAAGGAATTCAGCTGTTATATGTTGCATATCAAAACCAAAGGCTTCCCAAGCACCATTCCTCTGAAAATCTTCAAGGTCTTCAGCTGTATTCATCCTAGGCATATTTCCATATGTCTTTAGATTATTTCCTTCTCCCAAAAATAGTTCCAGTATCCCACTTAAAAACTGCTGACAGAATTTAAAAGCTTTATCTGCCGACTGTGGAAATCTTAATAAACTATCAAGCTTTTCTACTGGTAGACGATATGGGTTATCATGTACTGCATGAGCGTTAATTCCTTTATCTTGCATATTACTAATAACATTACCTTCCAATACAAATTTATCTTGATCTTCCAGATATAGTATAGGTTTTGCGCTCAACATTGCTGCTTCTAGAGAATTGCATGGAGTGTCAGACAACAACACCTCAGAGCAATGATCGTATATACCTTTAACTAAATCGTAATGTTTATTAAAATGAGCTGAAGAATTAGCTGGCTTTTTAGGTAAACTTGGATCAGCTGGAAGAAACATTCTTTTGGGGAAAGTAGCGTCTAGCTCTCCTTTATGTGGAAGTTCGAAGAAATAATATTCCCCTCTCAAGAAGTTCAGTCCCGTTGCACCTCCTACACCATTAGCAAGTTGTGTTTGTATTATAACTTTATCATATATAGTCGCAGCTCGTATAAAAGGTAATGGTTTTTCTATGTCTGCAGGTAAATTATGAGGAGAGCCAAGAGCTTCTATGTCTCCCTGTGTATAACGCATATCCTGTTTGGTAAGCAAGCCATAACCTAATACGCACATCACACCAGATATCATGGGATTTACAACCATGTCATACTGAATTGCGATATTGTCATTACTACAGTCAATAGCATCACGGGTACGGTACTCAAATTGTGTTAATGCTCTTGTACAACAGCTATTTTGCTCTGTCTCACTGGCTCTATCAACACTTGCACGTGATGACCAAGCTGATACGCCACAACTACCAGCTCTTAACAGTCCGGTATTAACATGCATGCAACAAGCCTGTGAAGCCTCCTGAGATATACAGAATCCTTTTGTAAGTCCAGGTAATACAGATGCACAATATGCAGGTGCTTTCTCAGCCTGAACATATCTATTCGACAATCTTGATAAGGTTACAACCAACTCTCCTTCAGTAAATATACCTTCGCGTATACCTAAGTTTGTGACTCCATTACCAGGAGATAAGGTTCCTACATGATTTCTACCAGGCGCAGAAAATGCGTATCGATTCATTTCATACATAGTAAGAGACATCTGTCCAACTACATCCCCACTATCCGCAGAGCCTTCATAGCCACAAAACAGGTTGGAGAGTCCTCGTCTGAATATTCCTATTTCATTATGTAAATCATGCCCATTAGTGGATACCCTAAGCCTTGATGGCTGAGTTCCAGAGTCTGTAACATAGGATTTGTTATAATTAATTACAGTAGTAAAAGGCTGAACTTCTCTAAGAAAACCCGAAGCCATACGTGTACTATTTGCAGATCTTGTCTTTGCGTTGACATCAAACTGCAACACCATAGGCCCTCCAATCATACAAGATAAACTCTCTGGGCGGGGGTCATACCACTGTGAAATAGATTGTATTGCGTACCCTACAGGAAAAGATTTTGCCCCTTTACTGCCTGCAATAGAAAGAATTGATGTGAATAATTTGGCATGCTGAGGATGTTGAGTTTTCAAAGGCTCCATTATCCTATGTATTTTCTGGTTGTTTGCTGTGTTTGCACGAGTACCTACTGTTACTATCTGTGATAATACTTCTTCATTTTGTGACACCTCCTCAGTAATTCTATGATCTTGGCTCTCATGACCCTTCACACCAAATATAGGAATACCATTTCCCCAATCAAATAGCCCCCAATATCCATTCACTTTAACATTTCCATAGTATGTACGTAATGGTCCATTGCGCCCTCCTATTCTCTCTAACAAGTTATCTAAGGCAACGTCTGCAGAACTTCCACTCACAGGTAAGACTGAAGCACCTACAAGAGCGATTGGTCCTACTGAGAATACATCCTCAGATGCAAGTTTTACTTCTGGTTTAGGAGGGATAGTAAATACTTCTTTATCAAGAGTTATCACATCATTATCATATGTATCACTATGTTCGTTATTTGAACCTACAAATGGTACTATTGATAAGCATCTGGAGAACATATTCTTCATTCTATCTGTGTGCTTTATATAAGATTCAGTGCAACATACTCTTGGTGTTCTGCACATACAGTCAATAGGAGCCATTACACAATGTGCCATAGAAGCAACAGCAGGAATAAAACATGAAACCAATGGACTACACATTAAACGTACGCCACAAGACGAAAGTAATGCATTATCGCTATTCTCCATAGAATCCATGAAATCATCCCGACGAGTCGTATAGGCATGCCAGAAAGGCATTGTCTCTTCCCCATCCTCTACGTGTATAGCAGACATTCTTCTTTGGACTTCCTCATCTGTTTCTTCTTCAGCATATCTATTGATTTCAATATCAAGAATAGGCTCTCTTTCTGTTGTACGTGAAAACTTGGGGGAGAAATTCAGAGCTCCATTTAACCCTGCAAAGGAATATACCCTAGTTCCAAAATTACCATTTAATAATGAGCTACCTGCATACCCAAAAGCGACAGGCCCTACAGTTCCTCTAACAGCAAGTGAACCTCCAACATGGTCTTCTTTTGTGCTAATACAGCCATTTATACTTGTAAGTGTATTCAAAAAATGGTTATGAAGAAGCCATATTCTTGCCATTCCATGAATATCTTTCTCTTGTATAAATTTGTCCAGCTCCTTCGATGAGTATGCTGACTGCTTCTCTAATAACTTGGCGTATTCTTCAAGAGAGAAAACCTTTAATCCACGTATTACATCTCCTGCATATTTAACCATTTCAGGCTTTTCACCCGGGTTGGAAATGCTATCAAAAGAAAAGAGGGGTAACTGTACCTGCGCCAACTGACCACTTTTCACGCTAGCAACCACTGGGGTATATCCCCATAATTCAAGACCCTGTGATGCTACAATATCATCACTTGTCGGAAAATATCCAATTGAATAACTACTTGTATAACCAACATCCTTACTAAATATCAAATTACCTGCAAAACAATGATATGCATCTAGTTTCATAGTATCCAATTTTATACTACACTCATTAAACAGTGCTGCACCGCCTGAATTCCATAGGTAGTTTAATTTAGAAAAATCAGCTAACTGTTCCAGTCTGTCCAGCAGAGTGCCAATTGATAACATATAGGTATCTTCTGACGTGTCTGGACACTGAGAAGATACAGGAGGCGTGGACATTGGGGTGACAGTGGAAAATTCCTGTGTTGTAGTTGACGTATCATCTGAATCCCTCAGACCGTTTCGCATCTGTGCATAAGTAAAGGGTAAGAAAGTCTTACCAAATCGCGATGTTATACTACTCTTAACCTCCATCATTCCTTGGCTGTTGAATCCAGGACATATTGGGATCTGTTTTAAGGCTTTAGACTTCTTTATTGCGGCTGATATTCCTTTAGTCGAAGCAGCACTCTCTCTCTGTTTAGCTGAAGCGCCAAAATGCAATTTTATTGACGGTTTTAATGAAGTATTTATATCGTCTGGTGGCTCTACAAGACTCTGATTGTCATAAGATGAATGTTGTTGTCGACCAACCTCACCATTAGGGTCATGTTCGTTTACTCTAGTTTGCAAAATATATTCAGATAGTTTGGTGGCATCCCTGTGAAAGGCATCCTGAGTGTTTTCTTTCCTATCGGTGTACTCATTTCTACTTTTAGTAGATGTAGAGCCATCTTCTGCTTTTCTAAAAATCTTATCAATTGTTTCCATAGCACTTATGCCATCTGTCTTACTTTTCTTCATATGCCCCATCGCCGTGTAGTTAGGAGAATTCTTAAGAAGATAGGTTGCTACTTGACGAGGGGTTTTCTTATCTGTGTCTGCTTGGCTTTGTTCTATAAAAAATTTATTGTTACCAGACTCTGTTGTATCCTCGGTAGCAGCATTTGTAGCAGCATTTGTAGCAGCATTATGTCTCATTCTTGTATTATTATTCATCCTACTACTAGACATATATACACCTCTTATAAAAATATACCAAAGAATGTTATTGCTTTTGTTTCTGCGTTAACCACACTATATGAATAGTAAAAATTAGTTTATGCAAACACGATGTATTCATCAGAAAATATAGCACATCCCGACAGGTGCAATAAGCGCACTACCTCAGGACAAGATATTGATGAACCACATCAACACATCAAGTAGGATAAAATGCATTAAAATATATCACCTTAAATATTTCGTGATATACAACCTCTGAATTATAGTACTTACATCTATATCACAAGTTAACACGCTAGAACAGCGAGGTAGTTATTCAGTATAACTACAAATAGGATAACCAATGCATTAAAATATCTAATGATATATAATCCCACAAATACCATTGTACATGCATATATATAGTAAGTCAATGCTATATAACAGTCAGGTAGTTATTCAGTATATCTAAACCATACTCTGTATTTATAGCTTCAGGATGAAACTGTATTCCTGATAAACGATGTATTTTATGGTTAATGCCCATTACTTCCCTACATTCACTTTTATTATCTGGCTCTACCCATGCTATTGTCTGTAGATCTGATGGTAAAGAATCCTCCTGCACTATCAGAGAGTGATATCGCGTTGCCTTAAATGTTGTTGGGATATCCTTAAAAAGTAATTCCCTAGTATGATGTATTTCAGAAGTTATCCCATGCATCACCTGCCTTGCATGCAAAACCTTGGCTCCTAACATACCTGCAATCAACTGATGCCCAAGACATACTCCCAGAACAGGTATATTAAAATCAATAGCTTTTCTTATTACATCAGAACATATGCCAGTATCTTCAGGGCGTCCGGGTCCTGGCGATATAACAATATAATCCAACTTCAATCTGAATACCTCTTCTGCTGTCATCTCATCATTTTTTATGACACGTACATCCTGTCCCAGGATACAAAAGTATTGATATAGATTGTATGTAAATGAATCATAGTTATCAATTATAATAAGCATCAGTTCCACGCTATATATATTATGGCTCATAAAATTTTACTGCTATACTACCGCGTATAGCATTAGTTAAAATAATCTCATTTGCATCTCTCACAAGTTCTATATTCAATGGTCTTTCTTCTACTTCATTATCCGCCATGAAACGCCGACGCGCAGTACCATCAAGTAATCCACAGTACACAGGAGGCGTATAAAATTGCGTCCCTATTCTAATAAACAAGTTATGACAGCTTGCTTCAGTAATTTCATTATGTTCATTCATAAACAAAACATCATAACTACCATAACGCTCTCTATGTTCCTTTAAAGTGCTGTTATATAGTGTACGCTTAGTAGTTTTAAAATATAACATTAAATCACCTGAATGAACGGCTGTATCGCATAAGGTAACAGTAGGAGGTAAATGCCCCTGAGAAAGACTTGTTATATGTTCTATTCTAATTTCAAATTCTCCACTATGTGATAATTCAATACGTATTTTTGCTCTTTGCTTAAGAGTTGCGATGCTAGCACGTATATCATGCAATACCTGCTCCTCGTTCAATTTAAAAGAGAACATCTGTGATGCCTTGCGCATTCTATCCATATGAGAGTCCAGGTACATGAGCCCCTTTGAAGGAACAAACAGAATACTCTCTATAAGATTAAAGTTTGTACCACGTGAAATAGCAAACTTTGCTTTTAACAAACACTCATCATATTCCTGTTCACTCACAGAAGCATGTATAATCCCACTTCCAATCCCTAATACCCCTCTTCCATTTACAAGTTCTATTGTTCTGATTGCAACATTGAAACACATATCATTATCTTTGGTTATAAAACCTATTGCACCTGTATATACGCCACGTGGGGTAGTTTCATTATCATATATAATCTTTGATGTGCGTACCTTAGGTGCTCCAGTAATAGAACCACATGGAAATAGCGCCTTAAAAATATCCTTGAAACAGGGTTCCTCTTTTAGATTACAGGAAATTGAACTGGTCATTTGATGTAGCGTTGGATACTGCTCCACTTTACACATATCACTTACCATCACACTACCTGTGATAGCAATTTGCCCCATATCATTCCTGATAAGATCCACAATGATAATATTCTCACTCACAGACTTTACATCCGTCTTTAGATGCTGCACCTGCTTCATATCATCTTCGGCTGAATTGCCACGTGAGATAGTGCCCTTCATTGGGATAGACACCAGACTATCACCTGACTTCCTGATAAATAGCTCTGGAGAGCGGGATAAAATGGTAAAACCAGGGAATGAAAGTAATGCTCCATATCGTACTGGCTGTACATTTCTTAGATGCCTGTAGAATGATATTGGATTACCAGTGAAATCAAATTCCAACCTTTGAGTATAGTTTGTCTGATATGTATCTCCATCATATATACGCTGATGAATTTCCTGTAGAGAATTTTGATAACTTCTCATATTTTCAGAAACGCATATACCATCAATGCAGAAATCTTTCTCTCCATCCGTACTACATTCAAGTTCTAACAGAAACTGCTCTGTCTGCACTTCAGTTAAAGAAACCTTGTGTTGGAACACGCCAAAACACATCAACGGTATTACAGCATCCTCCTGCTGTTTTCTAACAATAATATCATGGTTAAAAAAAGGAGCAGCATTGTAAGATACAAATCCCGCAAGATGCATACCTGCCTGCTGGAATTCATGGATCTTTCTGCAAAGAATATCTGCTTCTTGATTATTAAATGCCATAAGCAGTGTGGAGATACCTGTAAATAGAAATGTTTCCCCTTCCTCTTCTGGGAAATTATTATCACACAGCACAAAACAGTTTGATATTCCAGACACAAGAACCTCCTAGCTCAAAGTGCAACCACTTTAGGCGTTATTGTATCCTTTTTATACACACCAACCAATATGAAAATCATCATTAATATGTTTGCATATAAACATATATATGCTTGCAAAATTATAAGACTTATGGTAATCTTAAATGCTTTTTTGTAAGGCTATGGCGATAAACTGCCACGTAATAAGCATTGCGGACCCGGGGGCGGTACCCGGCGGCTCCACCATATCTGACTTATGGGGCCGAAATAGGTTTGACGGATGTGTAAAGGTGAGACTTTCGTTCGGCATTGTACCACCGTTATCGGGCTATTTGCACAGTTGCCAATGACAATCGTGCTCCAGAAATGAGGCTGGTAGCTGCATAGCGCTCGTCTTTCTGGGAAAACTCCCAATGATCAAGCAATCATTGGGCGGGGCTTGGGAGGAGCCTGGCAACAGAATCCTCCCGCTACCTTGATGATATCAACCGTAATCATTGGTAGTTATTCAGACTATTTCTCATAGTACTCCTCTTGCGTATATGTCTGGAGAGATGCCAGAGTGGTTGAATGGGGCGGTCTCGAAAACCGTTGTGCTCTTACGAGTACCGAGGGTTCGAATCCCTCTCTCTCCGCCATTGACTACAAACGAACGCATCTATGCCCGAGATAGCATAGCCTCAAAAGCCCAGCATTTGCGGGCATCTTTACTAAGGGAAACCAATGGCTTAGCAATTGGCAAGTTCGCACCTTGACTACAGACATTAAAAACACTCTCATAAATCTTTGATAGTAGGATAATATTTTACTATATCTTACTCGCTGGTGTAAGTTCTCCAATCCCAAGAAATTAATCCTACCTTTAAATTGATGAAGCAGAGGCAGAACGCCTATGAAAGCAGGATGCAGGCATTGCTGAATTCTCTGTTTTCGATTGTTCATGTGCCACTCATAGATATGACCAATTTTATATTCACTGTAAATTTAGGTGTAAATTTAGGTGGTTGGACACCTTCAAAAAACTCAACCCTCCGCCCCAAAGTCAACCGTGAAGAACATGAAGATGTGCCAGAGCAACTCATGCGCTGGGTATGGGCAGGCAGAGAAAGGCAGAGTCTTCTTACTATGCTCCCACCTAACTTATTGTTTATAATTCCCACGAATTGTCTTCATTCTACTTTGCAATGCTTCTGTCAATGCAACATGTCCCTCAGCATTGTTAAGGTAATGAATATACTGAAGATGTAGAAGATCAAATGGAATATCAGACTTACTTTGTGTAATAAAAATAACCTCTCTTCCAAGGGTATGAGCAATGCCAGCTTCATAAAACACGTTAGGATTTTGACCAGTGCAATCACAGATAACGATATGAGATTTGTCAATTAAACCAACAACATCATTAATGATTTCAGGATTCACCCAAATATCATCAGCACGCCTACATTCCATATCTATACTTTCAGCAGCTTGCTGAATGATCTTATATACTATGTCGAATTTAGCATCAAATGGCATCATTGCTGAAGCAAGAGTATGGTCAATATTTTCGTGCTTAGGTATTTTAAAAACTATTGGGCGGGGGCGGCGTGGACAATTATTGCGAAGCAAAAAGCGGTATAAATCCACATCTTTTACAGCCCAATGACCGCGAGTGAACTCAGAGACATCTTTCATATCTAAATCTTCTCGATTAGCATAAATCGTGCTGTTTCTCAGTGGTGGCACCTCATTGTCAAGTGAGTATTCGAAAACGATATCCTTACCCTCAATATGCACTCGATTTATCCGTCCAACATATGCTATCTCATCTGCCCGTCCTTCTTGCATAAAAAGGCAGGGCAGTCTAATCAAATCATCCAAAAGGAGGGTTTTTTCCTGTTTATACTGATTAGAAATTTTTGTATTGGTATATTCAAAGATTCTATCTTCCGGAATGATTGCTCTGCCTGGTGTTTCCCAGTTAACATATAACATTATAAGGTTAAACATTCTGCCTCCCTTCGTGCAAACTCTTAAGCTCTAGACTTTCTGGTATATATTTCATATGAATATTAAAATTACGCTGTAACTGCGTTTGATAAGGTTGTTGCGTATGTTATATTCTTACTCTTAATATATATCAACATCATTTTTCTCATGAATATTATGCGCGGCAAAGAAGTCTGTAAACTTTTTAAATAGCTGAATAAGCAGCTCTGCGCCCCCTTGGCGAATATGTCGCTGAGATTGGCACCGACAAAGCCTGTCTATGCAGCGCAGATGGCCACCTACCAAGCCTATATGGAAGGCAGTGTGCCGGAGGCATCAGCAAAAACCAAGCGCTATTCACGGCCATTAATAAAGATACGGCAGAGCTGCATTTTGAGCTCGTGCCTTTTGATGCCAGCCTTGCTCAAAAGGTCAGTGATCGTGCGGTTACCATCTTAAAGGCAGCCGAGGCTGGTGAGTTATTAACGCTCCATACCGCTGATCCTGAACATTTTGAATGTCGTTTCTGTGCCTACCGCAACCGTTGCTGGGACCAACTTATTGGTGAGGTGCCTGCATGATGACAAGCTGGTCTGATTTCAACGATGCGCCAAGCCAATATCCGGAATTCAAAGACGCTACTATTCCCACGGATGATATCCGTCAGCAGCTTATTGGGCGACTGGATCAAGTCTTGTCTTATTTGCTGCCAGCAGGCAGCATTAAGCGTGGCGTGTATGAGATCAGTGATATTCAAGGCAATAAAGGTGACAGCCTCAAGATTGAACTGAATAGCGGCAAAGCTGGCATGTGGCATGATTTTGCCACGGGCGAAGGTGGCGGTATCTTTGATCTATGGGCTGCTTGGATTGTCTGAATATGCGCTACTTACAGCTATCTCTCCACTTTGCATACCAGATCTTAAAACTTTTATGCTTTATGGATGGATGTTTATCATACTGTGTAAATGCTATAGATTCATACTCTCCCATATCAAATGAATACAATTTTTTTAAACTTATGCTATCGCTTGCTTTTGATGGCTTAACAGTAGACACTTTCACCTCTGAAGAATGCGATAACAAAAAAGATCTGGCCGTATCCCCGCCTTTCACATAACTCTTCATAGAGACATCCCACATAAATGGCTGTGATCGTGCATTCAAGAAATTTCTTACTGTAGGCGCTGCCCTTTCAACAGACGCACAATATTTCAAATTCCTTGCAATAATTATAGTTCTATCTTTAACCTGTTCTTTTGAAGGGAATACTTTGTCGTACACCATGCAATGTTTTAACAGATCTTCATTATCTTTAGGGGTATCAAGGTTGCGTATGGAGGATGAAAAAATAAAGTTATCTACTGGGATACCTCGCTTTTCGGCCTCACGACATAGTTCAAGATGTATGAATAAACTCTGTGCTCCCAAGCAAAGAATAACATGTTCATTAGGAGAATAATTATCCAATAAATGCTGCACATAAGGAACACATTCTTTTTCAAAATATTCATGCAAATGTTCTAATTTATATACATGAGACATCACTGTTTCCATAGGAGAAACACCTTTATTATTTTCAACTAACAAAGCGTCTTCATATGCTTCTTTAAGTGTATCATCATTTCGCTGTAAAACTACCTCCTCCACAGCCCTAAGAAGTACACTGGCATATTTTTTGTTATCTAACACTAGATTATGCATTATGGTATTTCCATTTTTGTCTTGTTGTAGCATAAATTGCTTAAGAGCAGCATTATCTAAAGAGTGTAATTTCTTGATAAAATATTTTGGCAACTTCTCACAAGATAGTCTTATTCTATCCATTATAGTAAGTTTTATATTAAGTCTCTTTGATGATGGAATTTTCTGAGTACTCGTCTTTATTTCAACTTCTTGAATAACTCTGGAGAGTGTACTGGTATGGTTTTTTTTATGTAGATCACTTTCATCAGTAGGCTCTATATTAGACTTCGTTAAAAACGAAGCTTCCTGAGTACTTGTCAGCTCTATATTACTTTCTTGAGAAGCTGAAGCTCTGAAGTTATTTGAAGGAATATCACACACTGTATTTCTCTTACTCTATAATAGATCTCATTAGTATATAATATACTATAAAGTATTTAAGATTGATATAACCTACCTCATCGTAACTATGGTCAAAAGCTGGATGCGGAGCGCCGTCGCAAACGCGATGTCATCCTTGAAATCATCTACGCAGAATCCAGCGCTGGTCGTGTCTACCCATGAAATATCTTCCAAATAGCGGGTCATTATTCTTTTGTCTGGAAAGGCAGTTACAAAAACCAATCCTGGAGTAGCATTTGCAAAAAGTTTAGATAATTCTCCGTAACGTTTTCCATCTACTGGACCATGGCTAGTAACGCTTTCAATGAGCAGCAGCCAGTTTTTTTCTGGCCAGTACAAT
>ENA-OREC01000006-OREC01000006.1-marine-metagenome-genome-assembly--contig:-NODE-6-length-68776-cov-7.334139_pt1 | contig 68776 bp, 54 predicted proteins | sample MGYA00248626_ERZ508543 | MGnify/ENA primary metagenome ERZ508543 (study PRJEB26211, sample SAMN05518279) | marine metagenome | isolation source: Puget Sound, Washington, USA | host: Bankia setacea | place...
TGTGCTCTTCCGATCTGCCCCATCACCAAATAAAACTGCTGTAGTCCTATCATGCCAATCCAATATTCGTGACATGGTATCCGCACCTATCACTAAAACATTACGGGCTCTCTTGCTTGCTATGAAACTATCTGCTGTAACTACAGCATATATAAATCCAGCACACACAGCTTGTATATCAAATGCAAAAGCATTGACCAGACCAAGTGCTTTTTGAATATACACAGCTGTTGCAGGTAGCACTCTATCTGGAGTGGTTGTGGCTAGCAATATCATATCTATATCTTCAGGAGTAAGTCCTGCATTATCTATAGCTTCACAAGCTGCTCTAACCGCAATATCAGAGGTTAGCTCATCTTTCCCCACAACCGCACGACTCTCAATGCCTGTTCTAGTACGTATCCACTCATCACTTGTGTCAAAATAAGATGCAAGATCACTATTACTGAGCACCCTAGAAGGTTGGAAACTACCACATCCTACAAATACTGATCTAATAAGCATCAACCGCACGCCATAAAATAATACACCTAAGAACCATATACCATCTCAGTATGATGGGATACTGTATATATTCACATATATTCCCCTTCCGTAAGGCTTGCAAGTCTTAATGATATTCTACCGGATAAATCATTCTTCACAGCATTAGCTGCAACTCCCAGCACACTTGAAACCCCAACATCATCAGAGTCCCCATGCCCCTTAACGACAATACCATTCAGACCTAACAACACCCCACCGTTAGCACGACGAGGATCACTCCTCTTGAATACATATCTTAATTTGGGAAACATCATCATAACTCCACGCTCTACTATAGGCACTCCCATAAATTTATAACTCAGAGCGTCTCTTAACATATTTGAGAAATATAATGCACATCCTTCCACGGCCTTTAAAGCAATATTACCAGAAAAACCATCTGTAACTATTACATCAGCTACCCCCGATAACAAGTCTTTTCCTTCAACAAACTCAATATACTCAAAACCAGCATCAGGATCTGAAGCTATCTTTGATAAAACAGCTGAAGCTTCCCTTACCGCAGCAGGTCCTTTATTTTGCTCTACCCCTACATTAAGCATCGCGACTTTAGGAATATTATCACCAAGCAAACGCGCATACTCAACACCCATTAAAGCATACTGTGTGAGATTCCTCTCGTCTGCCTTTACATCTGCCCCAAGGTCAAGAACAATAGTCATACCCGACTTCTTATATCTGGGAAACACTCCAGCTATCGCTGGTCTATCAGCACCAGTAACTCTTCTTAGTTGAATCAAAGACATAGCCATCAAAGATCCGGTATTTCCACAAGAAACTACCGCATCAGCGTAACCGTCTCTAACAGAATTTATAGCTTTCCACATACTGCTATCTCTATGATAGCGCAGCGCGTAACTAGGCTTGTCATCCATAGCAACAACACCTGGCGCATGTTCTATATCTACCCTATCTTGAAGAGATGGATATGCAGAAACCAGAGATTCAAGTTCCTGAGACTTTCCATGAAGAATAAAACGTAAGCCCTCTGGGCAAGACGAGGATGAAACAAAAGCTGCCAATCCACTCATAAACTGAGCTGGACCGCACTCTCCACTCATAGGATCAATAGAAATGACGAAAGAACGAGTACCCACAGACAAACCCTAAACAAAGCATTCTGAAATCCTATTCCTCGCCGTCCTCATCATCGTCATCAACGGGAGTACGCTTATCGATTACCACTCTCCCATTATAACTGTAGCACTCAGAGCATACATGATGTGGGCGACACAAAGCACCACATACAGAACACAACGCAACAGCTGGAACAGGCAGAGCATCATGAGAACGCCTCATACCTCTCTTAGATTTTGATACTTTTCGTTTTGGAACTGCCATTTCACCCTCAACTACAACACTATCTGTACTCTCTGAAAATAACCAAAAGTCTTATATATGTAAAGACATTATATCATACTGTGACTATTATAATCACTATATCAGCATAGCGCTCCACTTCACCTACAGAAATATATTCATTCTACAATTTGTACAAGTCTTAGGGATCCTAAGTACCAGTACGTTATCTAGCCTCAAGATCTTTTAATAGATTACCCAAAACTTCCCGATAATCTTCTGTTCCATTATTATCAAAACCATCTGTCCCTGTATCTATCACCATATCAATATGTTTATTGCTGTTATCGTGAGATGGGTACATAGGAAGAGCAAGCACTAATTCCTCCCTTATAATGTCAAGTATGCTTATATTATCATGTAATACATCAATCTCATCATCATAAAAGCCATCACCATCAAAAGAGTGGTTGCTAAAATTCATACTACCGACCGCCACATGTTTTTCCATTTCCTCAGGCGGCACCCACGACCTTACTATTGCATTGTTACATATGCATGTAGTAACTGTTTGCAAAGAACGTACACACTCCTGATCTACTTCGCAGCTATATATACCTTTCATAAATATTTTGCCTCCAGCAGCTTCAGGTGTAAAGTCAAGAATACATCTTAGATTTCTAATCTTTCTCACTCCTGCTTCTTCTGACAGGGCAATACATTCTTCCTCTGAGGCTTCCAATGATAACGACATCTCTTTTTGCGCCTTCAAGAAAGTTTTTACTCGTATATTAATATCCAAAGTACTCTGTAACTTTCCATCATCTTGTATAGCGCAACCATTTAATACATTACGATTCGCACAATTGTTTCCCATACCTTCCTCAAAGTCAAAAGTGAAGCTTGATTATGATTCCGTAATCATATACCCTGCGCCAGAGTGTTGTATGTATGACATACTGATTTCTAAACGGACAATATCTAAGCTGAAAAATAACATAGAAATTATATCCAAATAGAACATATGTTACAATGCTACTATAATATGTAACGGCCTTCATCATATGGGATATCGTATGGCATACAAATTGCTGAATATTCTGGTGTGTTTTGTAATGATACTTGGGTTATTTGCCTGCTCTCAAACCAGCTATAACCACGGATATATTCATGATACCTCCATCGGGAAAGAGGCCGTCAATGTTGTTATGGTTGGAGTGGACACTAAAAAAAGCATCCAGGAAAAATTGGGTTCTCCTACCTTTGAAGATCCAGCCTACTTTGATATATGGTACTATATTAATGTAAATCTTGTTCGTGACACGCCGTTTAAAGAACTGGAACTTATCAACGCCCAAACCCTCTCTATAACGTTTGATAACAATGACACTGTTATAGAGAAGCATGTTTTTAATGCTTTAGACAGTGGCATTCCTGTGACAATCACTCCTCATAAAACATACTCTCGGAGTATCCAGGAAAATCACCCATTTATATCTTCTGACCTATTAAAATCTCTTTTTGGAAATTTGGGAAGATTTAACAAGAATTAAACTCTATGGTTATAGGGTTGGTAGGTATATACTGCTATATCTCTTGCATTAGTCTTGACATATATGTAGTATGAGTAGGAACGGTATCTACCGTATCATATATAGTATTTCTTGGGAGGATACATGTTTGAACAAAATGATCAGTTGGCGTATGGTGCTGGCAAAAAAGTACAGTCACACGACCAAGGTCTACGTAGCTTTATGACTGGAGTATATGCTCACATGTCTGCTGCCATGATTTTCACGGCAATAGTTGCGTATGTTATTGGCTCATCCCCAGCTATCTTACAGGCTATATTTGCTACTCCCTTTAAATGGGTGGTTATGCTTGCCCCTATCGGCATTGCTTTCTACTTTAGCGCTAAACTACATACCATGACAATATCAACTGCTAGATCTTTGTTGTTTGTCTTTGCAGGAGCAGTTGGTGTCTCAAGCTCGTATATTTTTGCTGTATACACGGGTATGTCAATAGTGCGAGTTTTCCTAATTACTTCAATTTCATTTCTTGCTCTTAGTCTTTATGGATACACTACAAAAAGAGATCTGTCCGCTTTTGGCACGTTCCTTTTCATGGGAGTTGTAGGAATTTTTGGTGCATCTCTGTTGAACTTTTTTATTCAGTCCCCAGGGCTTTCGTTTGTAATTTCTACAATAGGTGTGCTGGTATTTGCAGGTTTAACAGCTTACGATACCCAGCAAATTCGCAATACTTACATTGCATTATCCGAAAATTCTGCCTCATATAATGAAGATACGATTAATAAAACCGCTATATTCGGTGCATTACAGCTTTACCTAGACTTCATTAATATGTTTATGTTCCTCCTACAGTTCATGGGTATTCGTACTGACGAGTAATAAAGTAAATATTGAATGGGGTTCATATTAAGGATAAGCAATAGCTTATTTGGTATTTTTAGAATAAAGGCTCTGTGTATATTTATTATACTTTCTTCCTAGCGTCTTTGCAGCTTGTGAAAGTATAATCTATACATTTAGCCTTTATGGTTCTCTAGTGTGATTGGTGTATTTATTTGCATGATGTCTCAGGATGAGTTAGTTGCCTTATTAAGGGAATACAATCCAAACACTAATGAAACAATGATTCGTACAGCTTATGATTTTGCGAAGCATGCACACGAAAATCAGAAACGAGCCAGTGGAGAGCCTTTTTTTATTCACCCACTTGCCGTTAGTAAAATACTAGCTACTCTTAGACTTGATGATATTACTATAGCAACAGGACTATTACACGACACAATAGAAGACACGAATACTGCATATGATGAAATTCTCAGGATATTCGGTTCTGAAATAGCAAACCTTGTTGACGGAGTTACAAACCTTAAGGTTAAGCATTCAAGTGATGCTTCTGATTGTAGTTATACGAAACAGAATGCTGAGAATTTACGTAAATTGCTTACCGTTATGGCAAGAGACATACGGGTATTGTTGGTGAAACTTGCAGACCGTCTGCATAATCTTCGGACAATCAAACACCTGCCTCGTGACAGAATGCTAAGAATAGCACGAGAAACTATGGATATATTTTCTCCTCTGGCAGAAAGAATGGGAATACAATCTATTCGTGAAGAGCTAGAAGATCTTTGTTTTGATATTATAAACCCTGAAGCTCGGAATTCCATAAAGCGTCATTTTATACACCTGAAGCGTCAAGACCAAAACATTATTGCCACAATAGAACATCAGATTATATCAGCCATGGAAATGAAACAGGTACAGTACCTAAGTATCCATGGGCGCGAAAAGAAACCTTATTCCATATGGAAAAAGATGGAAGTAAAAAAGATTGGATTTGAACAAATCTCAGATATAACAGCATTTCGAATAATTGTTGCTCATCCACTAGAGTGTTACCAAGCTCTTGGAGCAGTACATATGCAATGGCGATCCGTACCTGAGCGTTACAAAGATTATATCTCGAACCCTAAAATTAACGGATACCGCTCACTACATACAACGGTTGTAACACATACAGGTATGAAAATAGAAATTCAAATCAGAACTCAAGACATGCATGACATAGCAGAAAGCGGAATTGCAACACACTGGGCTTACAAGGATGGATGCCGTATAAACAATCAATTCTCTACAGATCCCTACCAATGGCTACGTGGAGTAGTGCAAAGGTTGGAATCTGGTGACGATACAAATCAGAGCTTTGAAGAAAGAGCCCGACTAGAAATGATGTTTGATAAGATATTCTGTTTTACACCACGCGGAGATGTTATTGGTTGCCCTTATAACTCTACAGTACTGGATTTTGCATACGCTATTCATACAGACATTGGCAATACATGTATTGGAGCTAAACTTGATGGCGACCAGGCTTCTCCATGGCGGAAGGTACGTAACGGACAGACAATAGAAGTGCTATGTTCAGAAAATCAGCACCCTGAACAGCACTGGCGTGAACATGTAATTAGTGCACGAGCTAGAAATGCTATAAATAAAGCTCTGCGTGAACGTGAGAAACTGGAATTTCATAACATAGGTTATAAGCTAATTGATCATGCACTCACAAACACAGTCATTGAACACACAGATAAAAATTTACGCATAGCATGCCGTCTTCTTAACATACCTAATGTTGAAACATTATATATATGGACAGGTCAAGACATCTCATATGCTAACATAGTTGCAGAAAAACTTAGAATTGACAGTTATCCTCAGAATTTACAGAATCAGACTCAAACATATGCTATCCCACCTGTGAATAGTCAATTATCATCAGATTCGCCAATGGTACAAATTATCTCCGGACATTCTCCCAGAGATAATAAATCATCTCTGGAAGATTTTCCTAAAGGTTTTCATATCGCTGAATGCTGCAACCCTCTTCCAAACGAAAGAATTGTAGGAATAGAAGAGAAAGACAGCTTATTTATTCATTCTTCAGACTGCACACAGCTATCAGCAAAAGTTAAGGAACCGTACCCATGGTACGATCTTGCCTGGCATCCTCATGCATCTAGAAATCATATCTATACATCTAAAATTATAATCACACTATATCATATACGAGGAGCATTAGGTAAAATTTGCTCTCTTATTGCTCTTAACCGTGCTGATATTGATAATCTCCATATAATTAGTAGAAATGAAAATTATTATACTGTATATTTTTGCATTGAAGTAACTGGGAAGAAACATCTTGATAATATAATAGATACACTTGCCGAGGATGAATTTGTGCAGCACGTATCTATTCACCGTATATAACTAGTTTAAACATATAATCGGATATTATATATGGCTCATTATAATGACTCTAAGTATTATGACATTCTTGTAAACTGTGGAGCAATTCAAAGAGGACACTTTATTCTGTCTTCTGGAATGCACAGTGACTTATATATTCAATGTGCATCTATGATGTCTAATCCTGCTATTGCAGGTTCGATTTGTAAAGATTTGTCCGTCAAAATATCTGAGTATCTGAACCTTCACAAGATTGACATCGATATGTGTCTGGCTCCAGCTTTTGGAGGTATTCTGGTAGGATATGAAATTGCCAGAAATCTTACTAAACCATCGTTATTTGCAGAGCGTGTACAGGGTAATTTATGTTTGCGACGAGGATTTTCAATCCAGGAAGGGAGTAATGTAATTATAACTGAAGATGTAGTATCTACAGGGAAATCAGCGAGGGAATGTATGCGTATAGCTCATGATTACAACGCAAATATTGTCGCGGTCGCAAGTATTATAAATCGCAGCTGTTCAGATAATCTAGATGGCATTCCTCTTATCTCCCTGATAGACATTACAGCAGAAATGTACCACGAAAACGAAATTCCGGATTCACTTCTTGCAATTCCTGTGGAAAAACCAGGTAGCCGTGGAATAACTGATGATAAAGATCTTGTTTCCTGTGAGACTGCAAAATAGCCCTTTACCTTGCATAATAACCATGTTTTATTATATGTTATACAGCTGTTTTATAAATAAGCATTAGAAATAAATAATACCTATTATCCCTATGACTAACTGAATGGCTTTATACCATGCGCCTTGGAATCAATATAGATCATGTTGCTACCTTACGTAATGCAAGAGGTGGATTATTCCCAGATCCTGTGCGAGCTGCCTTGATTGCTCAATCTGCTGGAGTTGATAACATAACTGTACATTTACGAGAAGATCAACGTCATATTTGCACACAGGATGTTATTAATCTTGTGGAACAAATCACAATCCCTATAAACTTGGAGATGGCAGCTACTAATGAGATGCAGGAGATCGCTTCCAGGGTTGTTCCGTACTCTGTCTGTCTTGTGCCTGAAAGAAGACAAGAACTTACAACAGAAGGCGGGCTTGATGTGAAATCACAAGCTGACTATCTAAAAGATTACATAAAACCACTGATAGAGATAGGGATTAAGGTTGCATGTTTCATAGAGCCAAATATTGCACAGGTAGACTCAGCTGCTTATGCTGGTTTTCATACTGTAGAAATTCACACAGGACACCTTTCAGAGCTATGGCATCAATATAAGAAGGAAAAAACATCTCATGTATACTCTCAATATCATAAAACTATTGAAAAGCTGCGGAAGGTTGCTCAGCATGCAGCCAGCCACGGGCTGATAATACATGCAGGACATGGCCTTAACTACGACACAGCAGCTGATGTAGCGATGATTAAAGAAATAGATACTTTGAATATCGGGCATTTCATAATAGGCGATGCTATTTTTACAGGGTTAGCAAATGTTATATATATTATGCAGAACAGTATTTATAACTCGAGACGCCACATACAATTGCAAGAGCAAAGATAATGACAATTATAGGTATTGGTACAGACTTATGTAGTATTCATAGAATAAATAAGGTACTCAATAAGTACGGAGAACGTTTCTGTCTACGAATCTTCACAAAACATGAACGAATACAACATATTAATACTACTGATAGTAAGCGCATAGCATCCTTCTATGCGAAACGTTTTGCCGCTAAGGAAGCTACCGCAAAGGCTTTAGGTACAGGAATTATCGGAACTATAATATCATGGAAGGATATAGAGGTGCAGAATCACGCTAGTGGAAAACCTAACATAGTATTATATGGAGCAGCTAAGAAACTGCTTGAAGAACAGTTGTGTTGTAAATATAAGAATACAAACATATTCGTCAGCTTATCAGATACAAATGAATATGCACAGGCTGTTGTTATAATAGAAGCATTATCTTAAATTCATGAATTTATCAATGATATACCTACGCGTCATTCCCTCTGCGCTGTTATGAGGTCTTCCTGATATAACCCACATAACATATAAAAATGTACCGTACACAATCATACTAAATATCACAACAATTATCACGTATACCACATATAAGACAGTATAACCAGCTCCCAAGATGCTTGAAACACTTGGCTTCAGCAAATTAAATATTAACATCATGAAAAGAGATGCCAATGCAGGTCTCCATAAAATGGATAAGAGTACATTATATACTTTGTTACAATTGCTGTGTATAAATGCATATAGTAATGTAATAAACAATACTATATCAGATGCAATCATAACCTTGGAAATACCATATAAACCAACATCTTCCCAGACATACAGCATAACACCACCCATACAAAGCAATAGTATGGAATATATAATGGTCATAGTCTGTGATCGCCCTGTTGCTAATAATACAACAGTCACCATCCCAGAAAGAGACATTATCAATGCATGAATCCATAGAATATCAATAAGTGGAGGTACATCACTCCACTGACTACCAAGCACTAACCACACCAGTTCAGATGATATCATGGATAGTCCTACCGCTGCAGGACAAAGGAATAACCATAGAATAGACATAATATCCCAGAAGTATTTTTCTATACTCTCACGATTATTATACAGCTTAGCATACATAGGCAGTGTTACATAACGTACAGGGCCTGATATCTCATACACTAACATCATGCATATTTCGCATGCAGCATTAAATATGCTCACAGCATAACTACCTAAGAAGCCACCAATAATTAAGAAAGTCATACGTTCATACAAGAAACGTAACCCAGAGTACCCCATCATACTCAGAGCACTTAACGATAAATCTGATGACCTCAAAGAGATGAATCCCGCCATATTACGTGCCATAACATATGACATAATCGTCCTGATACATTCTTCAATGAGCACTCCAGCAATAAGAGCTCTCCAATCATGAAATATATACCATGCCACTACTATAGAAGTTCCACACCCCGCAACTTTAGGGATGCCTGTAATTTTTGTGTCTCTGATAAAATCCTGTTCCCGTAAGAAAGCAAATGAAGCTGGATTCCTTAAGGCTACTATCCATGACTTCATACACATACAGAATAATAAAATTCCAACAGCACCATGATACGAAGTAGTAATATAAATTCCTATTAATATTACTACAGTAATAATTAATGAGCGTACAATTGCAATTGTGAACACAGATTTATACTTATCTTCAATATCATTACTATGAACCTGAGTTAATAGTGTACCAGGACTATAATCCGTAAACGTCTCACATATTGTGAATATTGTAAAAGCTATAGCAAATATACCAAAATCTTCAGGTTTTATAATTCTTGCAACAATCACCAGATGTATAAAACGGATTGCACGTACAAGCAATCTAACTGTAAAAACCCTGCTTATACCATCTACTAAATTATGTCCAGATACAGGAGCCACGTTGAATACAAACCCTCTAATCTAGATATAACTACGATATCACACATTGTTAAATAATTAACTATGATTCCCATACATATCAAATCTCATTCATTGTTTCATGCAAGGTTAACTGCTCATTTACGCGTACATATAAACATAAGTTTACAGTTTTATCTAAAAGTTTTCCTATCTCCTGCTCTGCTACAATTCTAATCCTACGAATTGTTCTTGCTTGCTTTCCTATAAGTATACCTTTATGACTCTTCTTAGAAACAAGTACTGACTGATGTATCAAGACTCTATTCTTAGTTTCATTCCATTGATCTGTTATTACATGCACACTATACGGAATTTCCTCGTGAATATTCAACATCACCTGCCCACGCGTAAATTCTGCTGCAATCTTTTTTACAGAATCATCAGACATTTGCTCAGAATCATACAGCCATGTTCTCTTTACAGCTTTATCCATCAACCAACTTCTCATATCAGATATACCGTATTTCTTTAAAGCAGAAACAAGAAAAATCTGATCAATTGCTGTTTCATTATTAATATCACGCATCAATGGCAAAAGACTTGTACGATCCACCATATCAATCTTATTGATCACTACAGCCACAGGAGATTTTATTGTCTCTCTGCGAGCCCACAACATATTCCTGAATATATCTGTGATTCCTCGCCTAGCATCAAACACTAACAAGACAATATCCGCCTCATTGACCGCATGCCATATACAATTAACCATTGTACGTTCGGTAGCAGATGAAGCTTTAAAAAGACCAGGCGTATCAATCATAACCAACTGCACACCATCCTGAGATAATATACCTCTAAACAAAGTGCGTGTTGTTTGCGCCTTATGAGTTACCAAAGACAAGTTACTTTCTATAACACTATTTAGTAACGTAGACTTCCCAACATTGGCTTCACCTACACAAGCAGCCCTCAGCACCCTTTCGGTCTTGGAAGTGATATTAACATCTTGTGTCATATTTCCCCACATCTAACATTGTCAAGCATCTTAGATGCAGCACAACGTTCAGCATCCCTTCTGGAAGAGCCTTTCCCATATTGATTTTCATATCCATCTATACGAACTGATACTAGAAATTCTGGCATATGTGCTGGTCCTACTTTCTCTTCAACAACATATACAGGTTGATGTTTTCCTTGTTTATGCAATATTTCCTGCAAAGATGTCTTTGGATCAGGTGATGCAGTACACGAATTGATCTGATGTGTCCATAAATTGATAATAAACTGCCTTACTCTTTCATATCCATAAGAAGTATATACTGCGGCAATTACTGCCTCCATTGCATCTCCAAGCTGCCTCCCTTTGTATCCATCCTCCCCATGCATTTCTGACTTGGATACACACAAATACCTACCCAGATTAATACTCTGAGCAACCTCTAAACAACATTTCCTTGATACCAGAGCATGAAAATACCTTGTTAGCTCTCCTTCTGAGGCAGAAGGATAATATTTCATAAGGTATTCAGCAATTACCAATCCCAGAACACGATCTCCTAGGAACTCCAGTCTTTGATTGTCTTCTCCCATTCTCTTGATAGAAGAATGAGTTAGTGCAATTTCAAACAAGGGAACAATATCCCTCTCCAATCCTAGCTCCTCGGCACACCTAATTGCATTTTCCCTCCTGGTATTTGCAACCCTCCTGGTATTTGCAAACATATAATACCTCATTGTATCCCAGTGAACATACGACTCAGTCGCCATTTCCAGAATACCCATGCGCCACTATTATCTTCTGATGACAGAAATATAAATAATGCCTTACCCACCAAATTTTCAAAAGGAACCATTCCTACACGATCCCTATACCTACTATCCACCGAATTATCCCTATTATCTCCCAGAAAGAATAAATGCCCTTCAGGTACAGTTATTTCACCGTAATTATCATGGAATCTGCTATTATTATCGGAGTTTATAGTGTAGTAGCTATGCCCGTTATCAAGGGTTTCTAATATATTATTCCTAACACATTCCCCGTGCAGTTCTGCAGCAAGCTGTTCGCTCCCAAGACAACGTCCCCTACCTGACGATCCTGCTGGGATACTTTCCACAAAGTAGCCTGCATCCTGCTGCTCAACCTTTTCATCATTTACATATAGTACTCCTTGCAATATACGTATTGTATCTCCTGGTAACCCTATCACACGCTTAATATAGTCAGTCTTTTGATCTGCAGGTAACTTAAAAACAACCACATCCCCGCGTTCGGGATACTTCCCCATTATTCTTCCAGATATTGGTACAGCTGAGAAAGGAAATGAATGCTTTGACCATCCATAAGCAAACTTAGATACAAACAAATAATCTCCTACCAATAAAGTAGGCTTCATTGATCCTGATGGAATTACAAAAGGCTGTAAGAACAAGCTCCTGAACACTACCGCCAGTATAACCGAGATGACAACCGTCTTAACAAAGTCGAATGATATACGCACACCACCCCATTACCTAATATAATATATCGTCGTAATAACAATTCACCTCTTACTGATACAGTATAAACAATAGTATATCAATAAACATAAGAATCTTTAAGGATAGCACATACACACATATTAGAGTTATATTAATGAACTAAGCTAAGAAATTATAAATCCAGATTATGATATATATTGGCTTCCGAGCTTTCTCAAAAACAAAAATATTAAACCATTTATCCTAGTAAAAGAAAAATCGTACCGTTAATTGGTACGATGAGACTCCCTATAGAAAGCAAATAAAGTGGCAAGTATATTCAATAAACTCAAAGATTAGAGTGTACAGAAATACAAGACGCCCTCCTGCGCTCAAACTATTCATATCGCCATCATATCATGGATTTAATGAGACCTAAACCTAATCTGCTCCTCCTTCTTGTTACATTCCATATTGGGAATATATGATATCGCAAGCATATACCTCTAGACTCACAGAATAATAGTAACCTGACGTTTTTAATGCATCTGCTGAACAAAAGCTTTACAGAATATCTTACAAAGATCAAATCTTCGGATTGTACTTGTATACGTTTTTCTTTATTAATATCACTGCTTGGTACGTCAGACTTTGCAGGTAATAAATAATCATATTGCATATGCCTGAAAGATGATACTTTTATCGAATGTATATTGCTATTTCCCTCGTTAAATATTTGTTTTTCCTTAGACGGCTTATCATCACGATCCCTTTCATCTCCCTGCGAATCATTTTCCTGCCTATTATGACTGTTGCCATCCATCTCAGTTGATGTATTGTCCTGGAATATGCTCAATCTATGCGTTCTGCCTCTATCTATGTTTACTGACGTGCCATACTTTCTATAGTCACTAATATTCGTTGCACCTATGTAAACCATTCCACCATTCCATACTAGAAATACATATTCATCATACAAAATACATAATATATTTCCTTGTAAAAATGTACATATTTTTTATGTGATAATTTACGTATTTTACAACTATTATTAACGTAAGAATACTAGGATACAGAGATGTATCTGGCTGCATATATAATTATTCCACATGATTAATAGGTTAATACATTGAAAACATCACATATGATGCTTCACCATAATGTAATAATCATGTTGGTTGTTCATACATTGTATATGGGCAGGATATATTACTTAAACTATAGCATATGGATGCAACTTTACAGTTAGACTCCATAAACAATAAACCATGTCTATTGATAAATAAGATACAACTATATTACTTTGACAGCTTCCGCCTTGTATCTACCAGATATAAATCACTATTCTGCATCGGATCTCTATATAAACGTCCTGCTAACAAGGCAAGAAGATTAAGTTCATCTCCCTGTGCAGCAGACCACATATTAGTATCTTTATTATAATCCATCTCTACTTCATGTGCGCGTGCACACTCAATTATTCTCTCACCAGCAGGAAAGTGTTCAGATGATAGGCCAAGAGAATAAATATATTTATCTATATAAACCTGATCTCTTTTCCTTGCTAACTGCCTGAGCTTCATAATGTCTATTGATATTCTCTCCTGCATAAACTTACCTGTTACAGTACTGCAATATCTGTGGAAAGCTCGCGTCAATACCTTATCAATTGCCAAGATACGCTCTACTGCCTTTATATTAACAATATACATTTTATCATTCATAAGTAGAGCATCACATAAATTATCTATACGTAACACAGGGTTAGGTATTATCTCTAATGTATCATTGAACAAACGTGCCATAAAACCACGTTTTGACAATGTGTACTTCATAGATCTTGCTTCAGAAATGCCAAAACACCACCTATTATCTTCACGATTTACATACTGTATGCAATAGAACCTAATATACTGAATATCATTATGATCTACTATCCTAGGATCAGCACTATACTCCTCACCAAACTTAAAAAGATCATTCACAGCACTTAATAAGCCACTATGATCACTATTCACATCGATATAAGAAGCATGTTTCCCGTCGTATGAATCGAGCATCTCATAAGAACGTAATACTTCATTATCCATCTCTGCATTGTGACGATACTCATCATAACTCACTGTTAGTATGTTACGCAGTGCATCTCTAGTTGTTTCCTCTGTTGGTAAAAGACGCCAAATTATGCTACCGTTCTCAGCTCTCTCATGTGCTATTAACATTCTATGTACGCACCACTCTCCTCTACTAAAGAACTCCTTTGCCTTTTTCAGTTCTCTATTGCTCATATTGTACTTCATACTCCATTAAAACATTTCCTCCAATCCTATATCCTGTAATGTGAGTGTTGCTCATCACATTCCGTCGTGAAACTACAAAGAAAGTGTCACATAGTAGATCGTCATCGTATGTAGCACTGACTGTAAACAGTCGATATCCGCAAAAAGTCATAAGAATGCTCACGCAGTGCATATTTGCAAATGCAAATAAATGGATAGATAAACCAACTATTGCTACTAATAAAACAAGGTCATCTATAGACTGCAATTCAATGCTATAAATAGTCAATAACATTGCGAATAAATACGATACAATATACTCACTAGTATCTTTCGCAGACCTGACCTTAATATTCAGCAAATCCTTCCTGGTTATTACCGCGAGTAGAGTGAAGATAAAAGGGATATTCAGCAGTATGAATAATATTAAGGAACAGCACCACAACATACCCCCCTCAACACCTATAACACTACCTTGCAAAGCATACAGCAAAACAAGAGGACTGAAGTTAGACAACATTATAAAACACTTCAATCCATACATGCTCACCCCCAGCTTCACACATAGAGCATATAATGTTATGCTGTGAATGTGCAGGCAAATTATCTTACCACAAAGGTAAATAATTTATGAAAATATGATAATATATATCTATTATTTAGTGTATTAGTGGCTATATTCCATCTACATCGCTATAAGATATATTATTCTTCTTAAGCTGGGCGATTATAAGATCCTTATGCTTAAGCCTTTTCTGTAGTTGCTCTTCCCTATGTTCAAGAGCCTGTAACCTAAACCGCCAAACCTCCTGTGGAATATGACTTTCATTTACCGTACCAAAAGATCTCCATAATACAGTTGCTAAGGTTCCTATTAAACAACCAAAGAAAAATATTAATACCAACATTAGGCTAATACCTGAATTAGTCCAAATCATAATAACCTTTTCTTTAATCCAGTATCTTTATCTCAATTCTATTATTCTGTGCATTATTTCCATCTGAAACACTATCAATCACAGGCCTACTATCACCATAACCCTTTGCAAGCATACTGTGAGATAACACACCCATCTTCTCTAGCATACCATATACAGACTTTGCCCTTTTCTGACTAAGCTGAAGATTTGTATAAGGGTCAGATGAAATATCAGTATGCACCCCTACTTCAAATACATTTGCATCACACCTTTGCATTATGTCACTTATTTCCTTCACTATAAACACGCTATTTCGCAAAATATCATCCGAGTTCTTCTTAAAAATGATCTGATTATCCTGTAAGATATTATCTATAGCGCCCTGACAAACTCTCTTACTCATCTGCACTTCATGCGTTACGTCAATCATAGAGTATACATGTAATCCATATTTATCCTGGTAATCTCGCAGCATTCCAATAACATTGGCAGAGATCCTAGATCTTCTAACCGTTCCTACAACTTCAATAGCTGAATCGTTAACGAGAAAATAACCGTTTTTCATCTTAGAGAGTACATTAAAACCTACCACTATTGCATCATACCATCCCGTGATAATATGATAATCCTCAACCTGAATTTCATCTTTTATATTCTCAGACGAGAATTGAACTTTTGCATATGTAATGATAGCGTCATAAATAATGCTATCAGGAACTTTACCTTGTAGTGTTATTTGTCCATTCAAATCCCTTGATACACGAAGTGCATTTAGCATGCTAGCTTCTGCATAAAGCTCATCATTCTTTAGCTCATTTACAAATTTATACCTGTAACCAGCAGGCCCTTTCTGTAAAATCCTACTGATTTCTTTAGCCTTACTACCAGATACTACAGACCTGACCATAAACTGTCTCTCTGAAAACGATATTACCACCTCTTCCAATATATCAGCTGTCTTTAGTACAAAGCCAATAGCATCTTCCCATCCCTCTGGAGCTTCACCTTCTTCTACCAGGTTAGCTGTCCTTCCTGGCATGATGCTATGAAGAATACTCAGTGTATTGCCTGAAGGAATATTACCTCGATACTCCGTACCTACCAGTTTATTACGTACTATACTCAGATGAAAATTGCTATTATCTTTCCCAGTTTCTACAACCGCACTTCTTGGAATATATCCAAATGGCCAATCCTTTATCCATTTTCCTTCAAATGTTTCCATATTGTAACTTTCATCTAAAACACCAGATATATTGGCTATACGATTGCGCAAAGTGAAAGTTCCATTATGCAGCATCTTAATTATTTCTGTTCCTTTACTTACAGCATCCCCCCATGAAACATCAGGAGCCCCACTACGTAGCATGCAGGTATTCTCAAAATTACCTCCTATTGCTTTTACATTATTGACAATCTGAAGCATAGATCCATCATCAGGAGCCATACATTCTGATACTCGTACCTCGCCATCACCTGATATACTCATTACAAATACATAAGGATCTGCTAATGGTACTGGACTTGATACATCAAATTCCATTTCATAAATATCTGGTAACGACTGCTCAAGGAAGCTCTTAATATTTCTTTTCTCAACACCATCAGTTGTAACACCAACTATACTTACAGAATTACTTTGCACCGATACCTTCCCATAATTCAAACGCATTACCGACTCAAGGGCAGATACAGCAGCAGCACGCCACTCTTTCTCATTCTGAACTGTGCTGTCATGATCAATTATCAATAAATCTTCAATCTTAAGCTTTCTTCCTACTATTTCAACTCTTTCTAACAGATATTTATGATTATCATTCCCTACCACCTTCCCAGAAACTACAAGTTGATCCCCCTGTTTATGGAATATAAGAGCTACTTCCTGCATAGCATTCTCATCTACCGGTAATTTCAGATGAGATACAACACCTTTTACTCCCTGCACAGAATTTATAATTTCAATAATGGAATCTGCCTGTTCTTGCTTGCTGATATTTCCGTAGACATGTACTATCGCTCCATCAACATCCACCGATATATCGTACCAGCTGCTCACTTCTATTCGCTTTTCTACCAGACGCCTGATATCATCTTCAATTGTATTAACTATATGATTAACTAGTAAAACAACAAATAATAAGAGTATAATTCCTACTGAAATCAGTATCAGTAAAGCTTTCTTCATATGTTTCATATAAGATCTCTGTAATCGAGAGAAGTACGATATATAACCTAAGAACTAAATATACATATTATGTATTGCATGCATAAATATGTATATGATATTATTAATTATCCTTATTTAAGATTACCTCCTAATAAGGTTAAAGGGTTTGTGTATAATACTAGGGAGGGTGTGGTTTATTATTTGAATATTAAAGATGAGGTTCTACATGAATAGCAATACAACTTCTAACAAGATAACATCCCATCAAGCTACCGTCAATCCCTCGCAGACCACAGGTCGGGGAGAGATTAGTGACAAAGACAATCTAGCATTTCAAGCCAGCAGCAGCGGGGGAGCCAACAGTGCGACACCATTAAGCAGAAGCGGATCACGTGATAGCTTAGGGGGGTCATTTGATGGGTCATCTCTCGACTTAAACACAATACCTGAGAGAATCAGTGGAACCCCAGATGATTTAACTAAGCAGCGTGACGATTTACAGCAAGCTCTGAAAGCAACAGTCAAAGGCATCAGTGAAGAGTACGCAGCTTTAGAAAACGAAGTAGGCGTGATGCTGAAAGAACTTAACGATCTCAAGGCAGAGGCTGGGGAAGCCCCCCATGCTCCGATAAACATTCAAGATATGTCAATACAAGATATACGGGATGAATTCGAAGTTATGGCTCGTGATTCGGCTATGTTACGTATGCATCTTGGGGAATACTCTACTAAATGTGAGGAAATGTCTCTAAGTCCAAAGACGACCATTGAAACTATGACCAAGGCATATTCAACAGCTACTAAGATGGCACCGAAGTCGTCGTCGCAACTCCTAACAACAACTGCTTATCAGGGTCTGAAAAAAACAGCTGAAAAGATAAACGATAATGTCCAAAATATATGTGAAGAAATATCCGGGAGAATGAAAGGTGACATCAATAATTCAGCAGGAGATCAGCATCACCTTGGGTTCGAAGCATGGACTAATCAACTTAGCTGGAATGCCCAAGAAGTTGTATCAAAAAATAATATGAAGCACAAACTATCTGATGATCAAGATATCACTCCATATCCGCAGAGCTTAGTTGATTTTACTAATGATATAAAACGCACTGCTAAATTTGCCCCTGATCCTAGTGGTTTCTATGCAACCGATGCAATATGGGTTGATAATTCCAATTCTCAACTGAGCGATCCTACTACACAGAACCTTGAAATTGCATTAAACACTCAACCAACCCAAAGTCATGAAGCGGTGATGTTTAGTCTTTTAGGACAATTTGATGCCAGCAAAACACAACAACAGGACACATCTTCTGCAGGAGGCGCCGACATGGCTAAGGTCTCTGTAAGTAAGAACGGTTCTAAAAGGCTCGTGTCCGTTCAAAGCTTATTTAGAGGTCTGGGTTCTAGAATAGAGCAAATCCAAAATCCAAAACTCAAGACTCCGGGACCTATGAAATTAGCACTTGAGAAAACTAAACTTAGGAAGTTAGCAGACGAATTGCCTAAAGACGAGAAGAGTCTAGAGAAAGAACTGCGAGAGATCTTTCCTGGTAGTATGTCAAGTATCACAGAAACAGTCGTGGGGTCGCTTTTTAAGGGCATGAACTACCTAACCTCAGCTCTTAAACATGATTCTTCTGCAGAAACTTTTTCTCCTGATGAACCTGCAACATGCATCGGAATACTCTCAGTGCTGCTCCCTATGCTGCCTCATGCTAAAGGCAGCAAAACTGCTCAAAAGTATACGATGCTAGCAAATCACCTTCTTAAGAGCACATTCGAAGGATTAAGCCGTCCAAATCTTTTCCCAGTATGTTACTCCTTCTTGTCTGACAAAGCAAATTTCCCACTGTTGATGTCCCTCGGAGATCAATGTGATTCAATTATCGATAAAATCGTTACTCCATCACGATTCAAGAAGGCAGTCCCTGCCGCTCATGTTCCTAAAGCACGTGCGCATCTCATGCAAGATATGATGCCCGATAATAATTCTCCTGTGGATGAGATAAAACAAACTATGCTGTTCCCAGAAAAGACACAGATAAAACATAACGCAGAAGCTCGCACTCATCGTTTCCCAGGTAGAGTCATGACATCAGTATATGGTATAGCGGACTCGGTAAGTACACTAACTAACAAGATAGCTTCTTTTACAAAGGGGCCGTGGAATGTACGCAAAGCAGCAGCATACAGAGAACTTAAACAAAGCATAAACGCTATACATGAGAAACTGGAGGATGCATGTAATAATTTACCATATCATCAAGCCGCTCATCTACAGATGAGAATAAAGCCTCAATTAGATGATCTTCAAAGCCTTATTCTCAATGTGTGCAATAATCATGTGAAGTCTCTAAAAGTATTCGAAGATCATGTGGCAAATCATACACTAAGTGTTAATAGTAAAAAGCAATCTTCCCCCCAAGATGGTAGCAAAGATGATTCTAACTCAGCTGCAGGCGCAGGCAAGAACAAATCCAAAACAATTACCATGATCCCCTTCCACGAACGTAAAGATAAATATCATACAGATAGGATTGCTAAATTCGACGAGAAGTACACAGGTTATAGTGAGGATGATGTCACAGAGCTTCTGAGAAATGATGTTGAATCTCTACATGCTTTCAAAGACAAAGGATTTCAGGATATAAGAAAGTATACTGAGAAATATGCTGTCTTACTTCAACATACGCAAGAAATTGTAGCACTAAAAGAAACTATGGCTCAAATAGAATCTGATCTTGGAGAGGTGAAAGCTCATGGAGTAGATGATGATGATGTTACCACACCTGATCTGTCTACTATAGATATTGCCAAAATATCAGCAGCGATCAAGAAAGAACGTACCATTCTTGATAGTTTAACCGGGAAATTTGTTCGTTCTCCTCTCAATAATGATGACGATGATCAATCTTCTGCTGGATCGGAAGGCAGTAATGCTTCTGTTAGAACTTCTACCTCCTCCGCTGCCCTCTCTACTACCTCTACTACATCAAGATCGTCATGTTCTTCATTCATAATGGATCGATTAGATCTACAAGGAACAGAAGAGATAGAAATAGATCCAGCTCTCCTTGTAGATCGCTTTAAAGGTGCTCACCCAAAAGATACAGTCAAGATATTAAGGCAATACAGAAAGAGGGTTTTGGACAAAACGATACAGACAGCATCAGACACTCTAAAACTCGCTAGAGATTTGCAAACATGTCACAATACCACAGAAAGAGCTAAAAAGACTCAAACAGATATTGCAGTAGCAGAACATAAATACCAAGCAGAAAAAGCACGTATTGAGTCCAAAGGAACAGGTAAAGGAACCGAAGGAAAGCTCAAAAGTCTGGCCTCAAAACATAAAGAAGATATCAAGACACTCAAAAATAAATTAGCATCTGATCAAAAGCTTAACGAGAATACTGCGAAAAAAGTGGCCCATATGACAAAAAAATTAGATGATCATGGGCTTGTTGATATTACATCTAAACTTCAGATCGCAGCCTCAGACCCAGATAGCGCTAGTAGAAAGCTTGCTAGGCTTGAAGATAGCTTACATAAGATGCATCAGGAGATATCTGAGAAATGTGACGAATTTAGAAATACAGAGAAAAAGCTTGAGGCTATGGCTTCAAAAAGCAAATCAAACCGGAATGCCCATGCGGATGAAGCTAGATCACACATTGAAGATAATTGTAAGGTTATAAATTTCTATAAATCTGGAGGATCTGCAGCAATTAGAAGACTTACCAACTCGCCGCCTTCACATAAAGATGCTGAGGAGGATATTTTTACTACTGTCTCTTCTGCTGTTTATGAGAAAGTACCTGCCGGTGGAACACAAGGTGCATCATCTGCCCCTCCCAGTGAGGCAGGTATTTATGATGATCCCGCAACATATCAAGCTAAAAGAAGAAAACCTCCCACCAGTGATGATAATAATATTTATTCTCATCTCGGTGATACAAAAGGTACACCTAAAACTAGTGGAGGGAAATCTCCTGTTGCTACTACTGAAAAGAAGTCTAAGCAACAACTTCATGATGATTATGGTGATGCAGATTATGCTACGGTGAAGCAGACTAAACCACAAACTGAAAAGAAATCTAAGCAACAACTTCATGATGATTATGGTGATGCAGATTATGCTACGGTGAAGCAGGCTTCACCACAAAGGGATAAATTGGCAGACTCTGCAGATCAGAAGGGTAGTAATGCTGCTCCTACTCCACATTATGGAGGAGAAGAGCTTGTGTACGTAGATCCTAAATCTCTTCATGATTCCACAGAGGGTACACCACCAAAAAGTCCTTTAAAAGCAGCAAAAAAATCACCACAAAAAGAGGAGACCATATACGCTGATTTAAATCACGAGCTAACTGAGCACAAAGTAATACAGGAAAAAGTTCGCAAGGAAAGGTCAACTGGAAAGTATAATGATGATGATGATGTGTACGTAAATCATCAAGCAGCTTTGCAAGTAGCAATGCGCGACGCCGATAAGGAAGCCAAAATAGATGAAGAGGACGATGCTCGCCTTGAACAAGTAGTAAATGAAGATAGAACTAAATCTGCTAATCGTGCAGCAGAAAAAGCCAATAAATTCAACGAGGGCAAGGCATCAAAAACACTGGAAAAACCACCTGCTGCACCAAAGCCAAAAATAAAAACAGAAACAACACCACCACCCAAACCAAGAGGACCAGCAACAGGGGTAGGAGATTCTGAGGTTCGTAATGAGTTGGAGGCAAAACTTAAAGCGAGAAGAGATAAAGCACAAGGAAATCAAGCTTAATTCATTACTCTCCTTATTCTAAAGAAAGCTGTAGGGTAGACATATGATTTATGTTTATCTTGCAGCTTTTCTGTGTTTATACAAATGAGAATTATACTGATCAATACCTTGCTCAAATACATATTGTTAAATGTAATGCTTATGCACTAATCTCTTGATTATATATGCTAATAATTGTTATTTTATACAGTGTATAATGGCTGCGTGGCGGAATGGCAGACGCGCCTGACTCAAAATCAGGTTCCTTTCAGGAGTGCGAGTTCAACTCTCGCCGCAGCTACCATTGATCAAAGATATTGCGTAGGTATCATCATCAGTTCAGGAATCCTGGTCCATACTACACCTACCTGCACAACATGACTTGGGTATATACGTTCAATAGAGTTTACATAATTCGCAAGTTGTTTCCTGATTTCTGTTATTATTCTTCCATTAACAGGAGGCACCCCTGTCTTGAAGTCAATGATTGTGATTATATCATTCCCTATTATTAATGCATCTATAATATACTTATTATATTCTTTACAATCATCATAAGATACACTGGTTCCTACCTCAGTCATAATGTGTGAGTTATATAATAAATCACGTAGACTAGACATCATCATTACTTTATTACACTCATATACTATAGACTGCCTTTCTGAAGTATTCAGACAGGATTTACATCCTAGTAATTGCCATGCCTTACTTTCTATGTCTGTAGATTGCCATTTATATGCTCTTATATTTAGCAACTTTTCTAATATGAAATGTATTAATACTCCTCTCTCTCGGTGTTTAACATTCTTCTTTGATGAGACAAACGTTTGAGCTTGCTTCTCTGTATCCATACCTACTTTAGATAAATATGAATCTAGATAAGGTTTTACTATCCCTCTGTCTTTCTTAGTAGTTACATCATGCAACCAGTCAGGGACACAAGGATCTGCATGTTGCGTATTATTGCTATAATATTTATCTGCTATGTATATATCTTCGCTCCCAATCATTAATGAAGGATCATCAGAGTAATTCTCTTGTGCAAAAGGCGATTCAATTTCTTTTACAGAATCAATGGATACAATACCATTGTGTACCATATTCCACCAACTGTGTTTAGATGACTGTCGGCCTGCACCACAAATTATTAACCGCTCTTCTGCCCTTGTCATTGCAACATACAATAAACGTTTATGCTCCCAGGTTTCTTCATCTTCTGCCATACAACGCATTTTATTAATTATATCGTTAGGGAACATGTGTTGCCTTCCCCATATAGGAGGACTGTCAGTAATATCATTATTACAATAAAAGAATGGGGTTCTTCCACCGCCAGGAGCAAGATTTGATTCTGTTACAAACACTATAGGCGCTTCCAGACCCTTTGCTCCGTGAACTGTCATAATCTGGACTTTGTCACCTGAATTTCCAGCCTTACGCACAACTTCTATATTTTGCCCATGGAACCAGCTAATAAATCCTGACAAAGTAGGAAGTGAGATTTTCTCATACTGTAAGCACTGCTCTAAAAGAGAATCAAGAATATCATTCATTCCTGCCCCCATATGAGCGCAAAATTTCTTTCTGATACCGTGCGTATTCAATAGATTAAATAGAAACTCAAACGGTTTCATGGATCCAGCATTAACTAACATAATATTTAGCATCTGATGTATGTGAACATATTTATTATCTTCATAATCTTTACTGCAAAGTTGTTGCCATAAGCTAGAATCCCGTTGATAAGATAGCTTAAATAATTCTTCTTCTGATATCTCACATATTGGTGATCGCAGTATAATTGCAAGTGCTAAGTCATCTGCTGGACATAAGGCCCATTGTATTATACTTAAGCAGTCTTTCACAATTATGTGGTCAGCAAGAAATACCCTATCTGCATCTACTACTGGAATATTATATTGTTTTAAATGTGAGAATAATAAACGCCAAAAATCACCCCTTCTTCTTGTAAGAATCATAATGTCACCAGCTGATACCGCCCTGTCTTTTGTATGTAGATATGTCTTGCCTATCATATCTACAATTTTCTTCACTATGGCATCTGCAAGGATATTATGTGATTTATTCTGTCCTAGATACTTATTGTCTGTTATAGGGCGCCACCATGGTTCCTTATCTATTGATTTATCGTCACCTTCTAATAACAGTATAGGCCATAGCTCAACACATCCAGTGTGTTCCTTTCCTGCTATATGTTGTGTCTTCTTGCCGCTTGCCCCCGAAGGGCATCCTTCTAACTCATCACTAAAGGTAGCATCCACAACACGCAAAATGACTGAAGATGATCTATATGAATTAATTAATGATGGACAACAAAATCTTTGACCATTTTCTTCAGCCTTCTGCTTAAAATAATCACGAAATTTCCTAAAATCTCCAGGTCGTGCACCCTGAAACCCAAAAATAGATTGTTTCTCATCACCTACAGCAAATAAGGTTCCAGCTCTCCTGCCTCCTGTGTTATCAAAAAAGTCCTGAGATATAAACTGGCTTATTAACTGCCATTGCTCAGGATTGGTGTCCTGAGCCTCATCAACCAGAATATGCCTGACTCTGTAATCCAGGCGATACCTTACCCAATTGCCGTACTCCTCAGATTGCAATAAATCTATTGCCATTCTGATAACGTCCGAAAATTCTAATTGACACGTATAATTCTTTATTTTTAATAAATTCAGGTGAAGCCTGTGACCTATCTCCCATACAGCCATGCTGATATAGAATATATTTATACGCTCCGAGAGATCAAGTAAGGTAACTATATCATCCTGTAAATTCCCTATAGTATCCGTGATCCATGGATACTCTGTACGTATCTTTTTAGTAGGAAACTTTAATAAGTCACGTTTAGTCGCCTTATCTGTTAAAAGGAATTTACGCACAGCATGAATAGCCTGTGTATATTGATGATTGTCATATGCCCCCAGACACTCTGCAATATTATCATAGTGCGCTTTATCTGATTTTGCCTCTGATATCCTTAGTATATCTTTAATCCTATTTAAATCTTCTATGCGACCAGAGGTAAACCACCCACATATTAAGTCATTATTAGAAACTGTCAGAATATCAATATTTGCCATACTCTGGCATGACAAAGTACGTATCAGTACATCTTGTGCTGTATCCTTATCCATATTAAAACGTAAAGGCAAGGTTGCTATCGATAACATACACATCTCGAAATCATAATCACTTAACTTCCCTGACAATTCTTGTAATGCACCAAACAGAATATCATCCTTGTGATCTATGGCATCGTTAATCATACTCATCCATGCCTGTCTTCGCAGAGTATTTATACTATCTGCTATCTTAAAGTCTGGCGATACTCCCGTTTCCATTGGGAAACGTCTCATCAGATTTTCACAGAACGAATGAATAGTCTGGATTTTCATCCCTCCTGTTACTGTCATAACTTGTGAGTATAGCCGCCGTAACAAATTACACATTTCTATAGAGATCATTCGATTATGCGGGAAAATATCAATGATTGACTCTTTTATTTCACAATCATTCATCATCACCCATGCACTAATCCTATTCAGAAGTCTATCTGTCACTTCTGAAGCGGCAGCTTTTGTATATGTAAGGCATAATATATCTTGTGGATCAACTCCATCTATTAGCAGTCTTAGTATACGATCAATTAATACCCGTGTTTTCCCAGAGCCAGCATTTGCCGAAATCCATACTGAGCACTTTGGGTCTATGGCTTCTATCCTTGGATCAGTATTATTAACTGTAACTATTTCACCAATCACAGACTACCCCACTGATCAACACGAGATAAGTGATCATACTCACCTACATCGCTAGGTAACATTCTTGCACGTGATAAATAACCTACACTTTCATTTTCATAGGATAAGAGTAAGTTACACAGGTCACGATAAAATATATTTAGATCATTAAGATGACTCTCCTTCAAGACTTGTATATCAGTTCTCTTTTGCAACCCACGAATATATAAATATGCTATCTTGATAACAGAGTTGGATCGTAGATCTTCAAATCCTCCGTTTACCGCTATTAATGCTTCTGCAAGCAACTGTTTTTCATATTCACGTACCTGCGTTTCCGTAATATCCTTTAAAGATGTCTTAATATCATAAATTGCATACCCATCTTGATGTTTATCTATGCGATCAGCATGTGCTGTCATTAATACTGGTACATTTAATAAAATATCATCAACACCAGTAATAAGAAACTTACCTTTTACCTCTACTGCAGCTACCTGCCCTGATTGCTTAAGTGCTTTATCCATACGATAAAAACTTTCCACCATTGCAGGGAACTTTAATGACCAGAACTGAATCCAATCTTTATAACCAGGAAATTCATGTAATATCTTTTTCAGGATGCGGTCATATAGTATATCCTGATCATCCACATCATAGGGTATTCTGTGATAATACTCAAATAACCTGTGTATTACTATGCCTCGTATCCGTGTAGCAATACAGAACTGCTCCAGGTCTGGCAGTGAAGTAAGTTTTAGAACACGTTTTACATACACAGCATAAGGATCACGTATTAGCTTTTGAATCTCAGATGCTGATATTATCTGTGGTCTATGCTGAATAGCAGGCCGTGGACAAGGTCTATCAATTCTAACAATATTCTCTCTTGGGATACTGTTTGCTTTAATAGCACAATATAAGTCGTCTTCTTTATTAACATACTCATATAACTCTACCCCCCCAAGCAATGTTTTTAATTTCATCAACCATCTGGAAGCGCAACTCTCCTGCCCCGCTACATTACGAGCACGCGTTAACATTACCTCCTTTGCACAAAAACCATGCACAAAATCATGCGCTGACAGTCCTACCAATTCATCTGATGTTCTTAATCCTATTGATTGCCTTGCACTATGTGTCATCCAACAATCATCATGACTATGACGTGGCCACTCTCCTTCATTAAGTCCTGCAATAATTACAATATCACTAGTTTCATAGCGAGATTCGAAGCATCCCATAATCTGAACCTGTTCCTTACGATCCATATTATGTGGGGCCATATTATCCCCTAATACTGAAGTTAAGAATGCTATGTATTCTTCTTTACTAAAATAATCATTAATACCAGGGATGGTATACAGCCTGTTCAACACATCAAGTAAACAACTACCTGCCGTCTCCCTACTCCATATGCTACATGATGAAAAATTCTCGGCACTTTCTATATGAATATCCAGAAAATTTTGCAGAGTATCTTTATGTGATAGATTCCTACCAGCAATACAAAAGCTCCGCAACTCATTCAACCATGCCAGAAAACCATCACTACCATCCGCAATAGCCCTGTTGATTGCAATATTAAACACACTATCAATTTTATTCTGGTCAATTCCTTTCTGCTCTTTACGCAGAAGCACTTCAAATTTCTCACGATATTCATAATGTTTTGCAATATCCCTACCAATAATGCAGATATCATTCCTAAGAATAGAAAGTAATTCTCGTGCTGTGAAATCTACAACTATCCGTACTACCATTAAGAAAAAGAGTCCTGTATTGGTTAACAATAAAGATTCTCCCATACTTTCAGAAAATGGAATATCCCAACTCTCAAGGTAACTTATTACATATCTGACAACTGTTCTATTAGGTGTGATAAGACTCACATTTTTATCCGATGTTGCTACTGCTCGGCGAATAGCCATTGCAGTGATTAACGCCTCCTCCTGTATTGTATCACACTCCATTATACTAACAGCATCCAACCCTTGCTTTATATTCTCTACTGTTCCACAACCCTTAGTATTATGCCAATCGTTCATATCATCAGTCATTATCAAAGAAGCAAGATATAATCGTGCATCTAATGAGTCAGAATTAGGTTGCTCCGCAATATTCCATTTTCCAATACCTGTTCTGTCAATATTACATGAGTCCATTAACTTACGAAGCATATATTGCGGATGATCATGGCGCATCGATTGCCACTTGTTATCTTCCATAAAAGGGCATACCCCTGGCAAAATTATATGCCCCGCTTCCATTAGAGACACAGCTTTTATGATTTTACTTGTCATTCCAATAGAACCAGTTGAACCAGCAACTATTATTGGGTGTTCTGGAGGGTCTATCTCCCAGCTTTTTATAAGAGCATCCACTAGTTTAGTGTGTATCGCTCCACGATCCTCATAGCCCATTTCTGCAAGAATAGTTGGCCATGTAGTAAATATATAATTCAGAAACTTTGCGCTTAATTGCCCGTGTAAAGCTGTACTGACATCTGAATGGACACATACATCTCCTAATGTCACCCCACATTCATGTATTTCATCTATAAGAGATATTATATTTCTAGTTATAGAGAAAATATGTTCGGATGGTGCGTCATGGTAAAACTTGCTGATCATATGATACAATACTAATACACGTTCATATTTATCTATAACTGGTTTTATATGAGAACAATCCAGCTTCTCGTATCTTGGTATGTGTGTAGGAGACAAATCTCCTATAGCATATATTGCAGGAATCAGTAGACTTCCACTTTCAGACTGCCCAACCAGCTCGTCTGTAATACCTTTCATCAGTCTGTGATTAGCTATAAATATCTGAATACTTGCAAAATCAACGCTATTTAAATAGCTGTACCGACTATTTAGACCCTGTACAAACTCACGGGCAAATGTTGTGCCAGTTTGAATGTCCCAGAATGTATAACTGTTAAGATACTGCTTGCTCATTATGTAACAAATGCTGTTCTGCGGTTTGGATACCTTTTAATGTACCTATGTCAAACCAATCACCCTCATATACTGCAGCATATAGCCTATTTTTTGATTTAGCCATACTCCATACAGATGACATAGGGAAAATATCACTTTCTATCTGACTAAAACAAGAAGATCTAACTATTTGCATACCTCCATACACAAGAGAATACTCATCCTTGTCAATACAGCCTAATGCATCTAAACAAAATGCTTCTCTGCTGCTCACATCTGCATGTTTCATAGATAAATCGCCTATTCCAGCAAAGCCAAAAGTATTCTCATAGGGAATCATCAACATAAGAGAATCCATATCATCTTCTCTCCAGTGCTTTCTTAGAAAACAGAAAGGACACTGTCCTTTCCATAGAGCATCTGGATTCCTTGTGAAGAAACGTGGAGCAGCTATCTTTGATAAGGCCTGCTTTACTCCACCGCCCGTATTCATAATCGTAACTTTCTCATGAGAGATGAGGATTCTGTCGTCATGTTTAAATGACAGGTATTCATCCATCTTAGATGATAAATAATGAGTATTAATCACTACGCGTGAAAACTGCTCACATTCCATATTTATAGAGTCAAAGGTATGCTCTATCATAGGTCTTCCGCAAACACTTACCAATGGTTTGGGAGTATTATCTGTAAGAGGGCGTAATCTACTACCGAAACCAGCAGCAAGAATCATCACTGCACTTATAGTGCTATTATAACACATGCTATCTATTCCTTAGCTAACATACAAAACTGTGTTCATGTATTTATGATCCACTCAATATCTGTAGCAGCATATTTCTTTACTATAGCTACTAAATCATCCATTTCCCCTGGGCATCCCACGATATTACGCTCATTAACATATGACCATACTCTTGGTATCATATTGATATAGTTATGCTTCTCATAAACACGCGACAACCTAACAAATACTCCTATAATCTTCAAATTTCTCTGAAAACCATAGATATGATACATTGCCCTAAATTCTTCATGACTGTTTACTATACCCCTACCTATCGCGCGAGATAAGTAATAGTTAATCATATCGTCCTCTAGCTCTTTTCCAATATCATAGCGAGCATCCTGCAGAAGAGACACAAGATCATATATATAATGACCAAAAACAGCATCCTGATAATCAAGCAAGCCAACATTTGCTATACCTACACGATCCTCAAGAAGTAGCAAATTATCAGCGTGGTAGTCTCGCAGCACCAAGCAATCTTGATTGATTGCGGCTATCTTACATAGCTGAGAAGCCAATGTCCTGAAATCCTCTAATAACGAAGAAGATGTTTCTCCTTTACACCCCCCATCAATAGCCAGCCACCATCTTGGGAATAAATCTATCTCTCTATAATACTCTTCTTCAGAATAGTACATATTAAAAGATGAGCCACTTTCTATGGCTAAAGAACTTGAAATAACATCCGATTTTATCTCTTTTGAAAGGATGGAAAGCTCTAACAATAGATCAACTGCATAACGATAAATATCTCTAATATCACAAGAATTTTCCTTGATTACATTAGTGAATAATCCAGCTCCTAAATGTTCAAGTAATACGAACCCATTCTCCTGATCTTCACAATAAATCTCTGGGGCAGAAAAACCATATTCTCTAAGAATACGGGTGAATAATAAAAATTCGCGTGTTCTCAGATCATACGCAGGATGAGCATCCATTAAGATGGCACTACGTACTCCTGATGGTCTATCTATATAAACACTATCATACGTACGCATTGAAGCATCCGCCTGCATAGGATTAATACTTCCTTCTCCCCATCCAGCTCTTCGTAGGAATTCCACCTTTTTTGTAGCACGATCCTCCCCGTACTCTCCAGTTAACTTAAGACTATTCACTCTACTCCTCTTAATGAGTTGCTATTCTAGTATCTCAATATTTGTTATAATAAGACTACTATATGGTTAATTTTAGGTAGCCATTGAAACATTCTTCTGACATCTATCGCATAAATCATCTATATCACCTACAAAATCACTCTGAAAGAACTTGCGACAACGTGCACATTTCTCCCCAGACATAAGTCCTACTGATACAGAAAAACCTATTTCTATATTTGCTTCTTCTACGCCTTCCTGCATATCTGTTTCTAAAGGCAGAGTATATGACTTTGATGCCATGCATATTTCTTCAAAATTAATGTCTTCAAGTAAAGATTGCATGTGCTTTGACAGCTTTACCTCTACAGTAGCCTCCAAAGAACTTTTAAGCGTCCCCTCGCTTTTCATACGTTCTATTTCACAGTCGAATGCCTGTCTAATCTGGCGTACTGATGTCCATACCTCACCCATCCTGCCGTCATACCAACTACTAGGAATATCAGGGATATTTTCAATATGTATGGAACCGTGTGAACTATCCCTGCACTTCCAAGCCTCATCTGTAGTAAAGACAAGTATTGGAGCAAACCATTTAATAATGCAATTGAACAAATTATCTAGAATTGTACGATAGCTTCTTCTCTCAAACGATGAAACATGACCACAATACAGCACATCCTTCTTTACATCAAAGTAAAATGAAGATAAATCTGAACTGCAAAAACCAAATAACTGACCAAATAATTTCTGAAACCTAAAATTTGTATAGCATTCGCGTACCATAGCATCCATCTCAGCAATCCTATGTAACATACATTTATCAATCCCTTTAATTTCGCTGTGGTCTACTCTTTCTTCTTCTGAGAAATTATTTAAAGCAGCAAGTAAATAACGTATAGTATTGCGAATCCTACGATAAGCATCAGCTGTTCCCTGAAGGATTTTTGAACCAATTCTTATATCTTCAGTATAATCTGATTGCATTACCCATAAACGTAGTACATCTGCCCCGTATTTATTAATAACATCCATGGGAGAAACCACATTACCTCGCGATTTTGACATTTTCTCACCATTCTTATCCAGAACAAAACCATGCGTAAGTACAGACTTATAAGGTGCATGACCATACGTTGCACAACTCTCTAACAATGATGAATGAAACCATCCACGATGTTGATCTGTTCCCTCAAGATACAATGAAGCAGGCCATACCCCCTCCTCTCCAGATGAGCGTAGCACGAATGAATGTGTTGCCCCAGAATCAAACCAAACATCAAGAATATCTGGGACTTTCTCCCATTCATCACTTCGATAATCATCACCCAAGAAAATATAGTCATTATCCTTATGAAACCATATATCAGAGCCATGCTCCCTTAATGCATCAACAATACGACTGTTAACAGTAGCATCACGCAGTAATTCTCCTGTATCACGATGCGTAAAACAACACATTGGAACGCCCCATACACGCTGACGACTAACAAGCCAGTCAGGTCTGCTCTCTACCATTTTATAAATTCTGTTACGCCCACTACCAGGAATCCATGATACCTCTTTATCAATGCACTCTAAAGCTATTTCACGAATAGAACTCTTTCTACCAGATGTATTGACTTCATGATCAATATTAATGAACCACTGTGGAGTTGTTATATAAATCAACGGTGTACCAGAACGCCAACTGTGTGGATATGAATGGGTAATCTCTTCTTCCGCTATCAACATTCCTAGTAATCTCAAGTTATCTATCACATTTTTATTAGCTGTTCCTGTTTTTCCTTCTGGGGTAAGTATTGCGTTGCCCCCGAATACTGGCATACTGTCAACATAAGTACCGCCAGTTGTAACATCACTATCGGTCTTTAACCCTTGTGCCACCCCAAGATGATAGTCATCAACTCCATGAGAAGGAGCAATATGCACAAAACCAGTACCAACAGAATCATTCACAAAATCAGCATCATATACGGGAATATCATACTCCCAATGCATATTGCTATTACTCAGATATTTAAACGGATGTTCACAGTGTCTGATATCACTAGGATTAAAATCCATCAGTATAGACCAGTCTTCACAACCAGCAATATCAAGGACACTCTTTGCCAAAGAACGTGACAATATCAATATCTCTCCAACCTTTAACTCTGAATGAGATGCTACTGTATTAACTCTGCATACGACATACTCTACAGCAGAGGAGAATGCGACTGCCTGATTCATAGGAAGTGTCCACGGCGTAGTTGTCCATATAACAAGTGACATACGCGAAGTACCCATACCTCCCGTATCTAACATATCTCCCACAGGAAATTTCACATATACAGCTTGTGAGCTATGTTGTTTGTACTCAATTTCTGCTTCTGCTAGAGCTGTATTCTCGGCAACTGACCACATAACTGGCATTGTCTTCCTATATAAGGCGCCATTCTCAGCAAATTTCAGAAATTCTTCAGCTATAGTTGCTTCGGCATGACCTGTCATAGTCGTATAAAAATTATCCCAGTCACCAGATATACCCATTCTTTTAAATTCTTGTCTCTGCACGCCAATCCATTCTTCAGCAAAATTACGACAAGCCTGTCTGAATTCCACTATTGGAACCTGGCTCTTTTCAAGAGATCTGCTAATGAAGTTCTCTTCTACCTTCCACTCTATAGGTAACCCATGACAATCCCAGCCAGGAATATACCGACTGTCATAACCCATCATTTGCCTTGTGCGTACAACAAAATCTTTCAGAATTTTATTCATCGCATGACCGATGTGTAAATGACCATTGGCATATGGAGGACCATCATGTAAACAATATATTTCCCTACCAAGAGACACTTCTCTTCTTTTTTCTACCAGATTCCAGTTATCCCACTCAGCAAGAATTTCAACTTCTCTATTGCTAAGATCAGCTTTCATCGCAAAGCCTGTAGAAGGTAGAAAAACTGTATCTCTATACTTCTTACTACCTTGATTACTATTACTGTCAGACTTTCTCATATATCAACCTCAAAGAATTTCATATATCCACGATGACTATAACATAACGTTATAAAAACAAAAAACATTCACAAGATAAACCTATCATAACCAATATGCATGATATTATCATAAAGAGCATGTCATTAATTGACCTATTCCCTCTTCATATCTACTATAATGTGCATACATTTATCTATATATATATCACAGCATGTCCAATAAAATCAGATATAAAATTACTATAGAATACGATGGCTCACTGTTTGCGGGATGGCAAAGACAAAAGCATGCTTTAACAATACAAGAGGTTATTGAAGAAGCCATATTTAAAATATCTCATAACAGGGTTTCTCTGTGTGGAGCAGGCAGAACAGATGCAGGAGTACATGCAACTGCTCAGGTTGCACACTTTGATCTATCTTCACGGCACGAACCACATAAACTTGCACGTGGCATTAATCATTTTATTGCCAAATGGCAAGTAGCAATAATAGATATTCAGGAAGTACCTTCCAACTTCCATGCAAGAATTTCCGCAATATCAAGACAATACCAATACCATATACTTTGCAGAAAGTTTCCACCTGCTCTTGAAAGGAATCGTGTATGGCATATACAGCATTCTCTTGACGTACAATCCATGCGTAAAGGGGCGCTTTATTTACTTGGCACACATGATCTTACAACCTTTAGGTCATCTAAATGTCAGGCTGCCTCTCCAGTGAAAACAATCGACACTATAAATATTATAAAAAGGCATGAACGTATCATAATTATTATAAAGGCTCGCAGTTTCTTACACCAACAGGTTCGCAGCATAACTGGTAGCCTGAAGTTAGTAGGCGAGCATAAGTGGAATCATGATGATATACTCAAAGCCTTAAATGCCCAACATCGTAGCGCATGCGCACCGCTTGCCCCACCTGATGGTCTTTACCTATCTCAGGTACATTATCCATAATAAAAATCAGCCAGATAACAAAGTTCTTATTGGGTCTTCAATTGATAGCTTAATGCTACGTAAAAAACCTACAGCTGTTCTACTGTCAATAATACGATTATCGTAAGAAAGGGAAATATACATCATTGGTCTTATAATAATATCACCTTTAATTACAATAACTCTATCCTGTATAACACTAATACCTAGAGCACCTGATTGTAACGGCTGTAACGCTGGGGCAAACATCATAGCACCGTACTCCCCACCATCAACAATACTAAAAGTATTGTCTTTCATCTCCTCTTCTAGCAATCTATTCTTATCAGCTCTGTCACGCAATCCCACTATTCGCTTCTCAATATCAACCAACCCTAGAGCAGCAACATCCTTTATTACAGGAGCCACATGAGCCGTTTCTGTATCCTGAACAAAACCTATATTTATCTTATTGTTATATAAGATATCTGAACCTTCAAGTGTAGCATTTAGTGCTGGATATATATGTAAAGCCATAGCTATAGCTCTTACAAAGAATGTTATATAGCCAAGCTCCACACCATGCTCACTCCTAAAGAAATTTCCATATTTATCAAGAATACCCATCAATTCAGACATGTTAATTTCATTATATGTAGTAAGAGTAATAGCATTATTCTGCGTTATCTTTAATTGTTGTCCTATTTCCTGTTTTAGATGCGGGATAGCGATACCTCTATTTCTACTATTACGTACAGGAATATCTTGATTAACATTACTTGCATATCTGGTATTTGTTTTTTCCATCTTAACTTCTTGTAAGTTGGAATCTAAATCTATATGACTATTATTCTCTACATTACTACCATCTATAACTTTGCTTTCAGCGTCTACATCTGAAAGCATCTCTGCCTCTTCTGGGGTGTCATACATTCCAGAATGCAAATCATATTCTATACCATCTGCATAAACTCCTGTTAGACCATTAACACGTTGTTGCCTATCTATATCTTGGACTGATTCAACAGTATCTTCCTCTTGCTCAATATCAGCAGATGCATTCTTATGTAGCATCATTAGAGTATCTCCCTTTTTTACAAACTGACCAGCACTTACACATATATTAGTCACCTGACCACACCTAGGTGACCGCACTTCCATAGACATTTCATCTGTTTCTAAAGCACACAACATCTGATCTATCTTTACCTTATCTCCAACCTCGATAAACCATTCAGAAACCAGGATCTCATCTACTTTATCGTTAAGAGTAGGAACAGATACTTCAAACGTACCTCTATTATCATAAGTACCAAACATATTACTATCTCTCTATAATACCTACATAGGTTCTTACATGGGATGATTACAGGAATACATATTATTACTATGCATATTAATATATATTGCTTCCCTGCATTACTTAACACTATGTGGAGAAATCGTAATACATTCTTCCCTAACAGATGATTAATTTTACTTAATATCATAAGATAAATAACTCTGTCATTCCTGCTTAGGCATATATAAATATGCTCAGTACCACCGCTATAGTGTGATGTCTATCACTCTTGTTAATATCTAAGTACAATAGAGCTAACTGCTATGCACCAGAATATATAATAGCATGCCCTTATTCTATCATATAATAATATACATACATTGTAACATGTGTATTGCTACAATAACTCATAGTTGTTAATCCAACTGTGGGCATATGCTATTTACCTACATCTAATCATGCAAATGACTCACGATATCTCTACCAATATTTGTGATGCTGTCACAAACTATCACTCCACAAGAACGTAATTTTTCAATTTTTGCATCTGCCCTACCCTGATTACCGTATACAACAGCACCAGCATGCCCCATTCTACTTCCTTCTGGGGCGTTACGCCCTGCTACAAAAGCAAATACTGACTTGTTGTTACCATATTTACGGCGGTCTCTGATATACTCTGCAGCTTCTTCTTCCGATGAGCCTCCAATTTCACCTATCATTACAATGACTTTAGTTTCATCGTCGTTAAAAAACATTTCCAAAGTATCGACAAAATCTATCCCCTTAACAGGATCACCACCAATCCCAACACAAGAAGATTGCCCTATCCCAACATCAGTGGTAAGAGATACAGCCTCGTACGTTAATGTTCCAGAACGCGATACAATCCCACAACAGCCCTTACGATGAATATTACCAGGCATTATACCAATCTTACATTCATCCGGAGTAATCACACCAGGGCAATTAGGTCCCACAAGAATAGAATTACTCTTTCGTATCATATTGCTCACCAATACCATATCATGCACTGGAATACCTTCTGTAATACAGACAATTAAACGAATGCCAGCATCCACAGCTTCTAATATTGCATCAGCAGCAAAAGGAGCTGGCACGTAAATAACACTTGAATCAGCATTAGTCTCTCTTCTGGCTTCATTCACAGAGTGAAAAACAGGAACCCCCAAATGAGTCGTTCCTCCTTTCCCTGGGGTAACCCCCCCAACTATACGTGTACCATAGGAAATAGCACGAGCTGTATGAAATGAACCTTGTGCACCTGTAATTCCCTGGCAAATAACTCTAGTATCCCTATTTATAAGTATTCCCATTCTTCATGCCCTTTTTCACAACAAATTACAGACATATCTTCTATGTACTTCCGCTTCTTGTAGCCTCAACAATAAATCTTGATGCCTCTGACAATGAATCTGCGACTGAAATATTCAAACCAGCATCTAACAACAATTTGCGACCCTGATCTGCGTTTGTACCTACCATTCGAACTACAACAGGGATTGATATTCCTTTGGTATTAGCAAAGTCTATAACTCCTTGTGCAACAAGGTCACACTTAACTATGCCTCCAAATACGTTAATCAGTATACCGCGTACTTTCTTATCCATTGTTATAATATTAAGAGCTTCATAAACAACCTGCTCACTTGCACCACCACCAATATCTAGGAAATTAGCAGGGTCACCACCATCTGCCTTAATAATATCCATAGTTGCCATTGCCAACCCTGCTCCATTAACAATACATCCAATATCACCATCAAGAGCAATATAAGACATCCCCAGCCTATCAGCCTTTGATTTAGTAAGATTTTCTTCCTCACATACCTCTCTTAACGCAACTATATCTTGCTGTCGGTATAAGGCATTATCATCAAAAATCATTTTACAATCTAGGCAAACCATCTCCCCTTTAGAGGTCAAGCAAAGAGGATTGATTTCTATAAGCTCACAGTCCTTTTCGGTAAATAATCTATACAACGCTAACAAAAGTTTATAGCACTCAGAAGCACGTTGCATACCTAAGTCCAAAGCTATTGCCATCATACGGCCATGGTACAGTCTCACCCCTATTTCAGGATAAACAGGAAATCTGATAACTTTATCAGGCTCCTTCTGTACAGCTTCTTCTATGTCGACACCACCAGCTGAAGATATAACAAATACTGGCATCGCAATCGTACGATCAATTAAAATAGATAAATAAAATTCACCAACTATCGAGTCGCAACCCTTTTCAACATACACAAAGCGCACCTGCTCCCCACGTGCAGAAGTCTGCTTAGTTACAAGCCTTCTTCCGATCATTTGTGTAGCTATATTCTGCACTTCACTAGCACTATGAGCTAATACAATGCCCTTGGTATCAGAACCTACAAACGAACCTTTACCTCTACCTCCAGCAAAGATTTGTGCTTTTACGCACCACAGTCCTCCACCAATTTTATCAGCAGCTTTTCTCAATTCTACAACGCACGAAGAAGCATATCCTTCCTGAACTGTTAATCCATATTCCTTTAGTAAAGCCTTCGCCTGCCATTCATGGATATACATCGTGTATGTCCTCCAGTTATCCTTTAAGGATTAAACAAATACACAAAGCATCGTATACATGCTCTATATACATTCACACATCTCCATCAGCTCACATACCTTACTTGCAGACCGCCTGACCTGTTGTATATCATAATCGCTAAGTGTTGGTTCCAGTATCCTCTCTACCCCATTCTTACCTATTACAGCGGGCATTCCGAAATAAATATCATTGTATCCATACTGCCCTGATAACTTCACTGAACAGCATAATACTCTCTTTTGATCCTCCAAATAACTTCTTATCATACATAAAGCAGAAGCAGCAGGAGCATACACAGCCGATCCATTCTTAAGATAATTCACTATTTCAACACCGCCATCACGTACACGTTGCACTATGCTATCAATCTGTTCATTTGTGATTTTATTATCTTTTACAAATTCAGACAAAGGAATCCCAGATACAGTTGTATAACTTACAACTGGAACCATAGTATCCCCATGCCCTCCCAACACAATTGTTTGAATATCTGCTGTGGATATATTCAAAGCCCTTGATAACAAAACACTGAATCTTGCAGAATCCAGCACTCCTGCCATTCCCACAACATGAGACGCGGGCAACTTACTTGCATGCTGCAATACAGATACCATAGCATCCAAAGGGTTTGTAACGCATATAACAAATGCATCTGGAGCATACTTACGAATATTTTCCCCTACCTGCACCATTACCTTTTTGTTAATAGATAATAAATCTTCTCTTGTCATTCCCTGTTTTCTTGCTACACCTGCTGTCACTACACAAACGTCCGCACCTTCTATACTGCTGCTATCTCCTGAAATCCCATAAATTCCGTGATCACTTCCATCTACAGCCATAGCCTGACATAAATCAAGCGAACGCCCTTCTGGCAAACCATCTGTAATATCACATATCACTATATTAGACATGAACTTACTACAAATCATAGAGGCAAGCATGGACCCAATTCCACCACCCCCTATAAGAGCAATTTTACTACGCATATCTACTCACCATACAACAAGACCATATATGTATATTATAAACAACTATATTACATACCACAAATATCCTAATAGGATAAAAGATGTATAGTACAATCTATATACTTATATTTAAACCATCCTATATATATAAAGTTAAACTCTACTCTACCAAAGTTATACTTTTATGTCTGCGTTTCTCCTCAATATGTTGCTTTATAACAGACATCAACCCGTGAGATGCATGTTCAGCAGCTTTAATAGCATTCTCTCCCCACCTCACATCCAGAGATTCTCTTTCTACTGCATGCTCTTGTACTATCTCTCCAATTTTCTCATCCATATCATATATTTTCCATAGTATCTTGACATAATGCTGTAGCAGTACAGGCCTCACTTCCACATCTACCTCAAGAACATAGGCGTTGTGTACCGGAGATTTCACCACCTTTAACCCATTAACAGAAAGCTGTGTTTCAATTGCCTTTCTAATACTATCATCTCCATCACCAGGAGCTCCTCTGACATAGCGCACAAATATAGTCTGAGCATCAGATCTTATTGTATCTTGCATAGTGCCTATCCCATTTGTATATTTCATATTTATACTTCTTATATTATCCTCTTGCCCTGCATCTATTTGTATTGATGCCATAAGTTCCTGCACTGAGTACTGTGCTATTTCCTGAAGAGGGATATCCTGCTCTATGTTATTTATATCTTCATCAATATCAGACGTCTTTCCACCAAGTATCTTTTGTACAAAAAATGCAGATACCTCATCCCCTGTTATATTGTATACCCTCCAATCAATTATCACAGATGTATATATAGTGCCTGCTGCCACAGAAAAATAGCCGTCCAATATATATACAACTGATTGATCAACTACTGAGTCAGACACCACAGGACCATACATAAGGTCTGCCATATCCTTAAGCAAACTCTTCCCAAGCTGAATATCTATACCTCGCGGAGGTAAAAGTACAATAACAAGACCAGGATCTGGGCTTGCATATATAGCCTCGGGATAACGCTCTCTAATAAACTGTGGGCTCCCCTGAGGCCATAAAAAGTGATCTTCCTTGTCCTCCCACGATGTATTTGATGGTAGTATAGCAGAGCTACCCGACACTCCTGCTTTTTCACGAGCAGTTGTCTGAGAAGTAATTGTATTGGACTTATAAGTATTATCACGCTCAACATCAACTTTACCTGCTTTCATATAAACAGGAGTACTTCTATCCTTCACTGAGTACATATAAGGTAGAATACCATCGCTCCCATCTTCCCTCTGAGCAGAAGCATCCCTATCATTTCCCTGAGAGGCATAAGCCTGATTGCCCGTCTGGCTCTCTGGTGCCCCAACATTTGTATCTATCAAGTCGCTAATAATACTATTATTCTCATGAAATTCAGCATAACTTACTTTAGATGTTGCAAAAGAACCACTTTCTGCCTGCTGTCTAAGTTCATGCGCCAATCTTACAGCTATATCTTCCTCATCACCTCTGTTAATACCAGCCGAATCATCTGATGCCCCAAGATATAATACCGCAGGATCAGGTTCTTCTGGGGTAAGAAGCTCAAAGAACGCATTTCGTAACACTTGGGTTTCAGAACTTTTTGAAGCTGGTGGAGCAATAACGCGCTCACCGCACCCCATTAAAAGTAATAATAGGAATAATAATGTTCCTATACGTATGGCATTTATAGTGATCATCATATTCTCTAATATTTATCAATCATCCCTAGACATAATAACCGACATAAAACGTCCGTAATCTTCCTCTCCTCTTTTAAAAGCCCTACGATTAGAGAAGAAATTATCGTCTTGGTATGTATCAACTTCTGCAACCTCAATATTATTAACCCCACATTTCCTGAATATATGAGCCACATACCCTGGTAAGTTAAATGTTATAGAGCTATTCTTCAAAGGTATTTCACTGAAAAAAGCCGCACTGGCAGAATCCTTATCTAGGAAACGCTGTTTAAAATCATCTGAGACCTCATAGCTATCATGGCCTATACATGGACCTATAAAAACAGATAATGACGACACAGTCCCACCTTTATCACACATCAATGTTATAGTATTTTCTACAATACCAGATATGACCCCCATCCAGCCAGCATGAACAGCACCTACCAAACGTGCAGATGAATCCTCAATCAAGATAGGAACGCAATCAGCCGTAACAATACACAAAGGAATCCCTGGAGAACCGATCACCAATGCATCCCCCTCCATCTTATCCTGATAATCTAACAGATTAGAATTATCTACGCATACTGCTTTGCCAGAGTGTATTTGCCGCAAACATACCATAGACCTACCCTGTGCATTCAATGCATTCATAATTCTATATCGATTTTCCTCAACATTAGCCAGGGTATCATGTTTTGTCATAACACTACATTGAAGGCTGCTATATATACCTGTTGAGACCCCTCCCCTTCTTGTGAAGAACCCGTGTGGAGATTTTATGATATTCCCCGCGATATATCTTATGCCACTTTCATTCTCTATATACTTCCACATCTGCGCTCCTTGCCAAACATCACTTTGCAATACAGGGTATCATGTTACATCTTGCTGCCTATCAAGAATACAACTACTTCTGGATAGCTTGATATTAAATCCTGTAATATCAAGAGCTATGATGTTAGCATCATTATACGCTTATCCTGTTGCCCATCATAATATTTTCTTACATAAAAGTTACAGTGCTCGTGCTTAATTAACTAGACGTATGTGGTTTGCTGCGTTATGCTCTAAATCTTGTATGTATGACTTTAGTGTAATATATTGGAGAATGATATATGGTCAAACAGGATGAAGCCACAGATCAAATTCCTAATGAAGAAGGTAATAGTGATGATGCAGGTAAGAATACTACAGAGGAAAGTGCTCCTGTAGTACTTATGTCAAATGCTGATGATATCAACGCTAATGCTGACGAGGAACAGCCAGAAGTAGTAATAGCAACCTTGCGACAACAACTGAAAGATACTGAAGATAAGGCTCTTCGCGCTCTTGCAGATTCTGAAAATATTAGAAAACGTGCTGATAGAGAGCGTAGTGAGATGGCAAAATATGGTGGGACTGCCTTAGCAAGGGATATAATAGTTGTTTACGATAATGTTAAACGTGCTATGAATATGGCATCCGATGACGTACGCTCAAACGCTAGTGACTTCTTTGACGGGCTTGATCTCACAATTAAGGAATTTATTTCTGTTTTTTCCAGACACAATATACAAATTATATCTCCTGCAGAAAATGATGACTTTGATCCTAATTTCCACCAGATTGTTACTGAGGTTCCGTCTGATGTTGTGCAGCATGGTAAGATTGTATCTGTGATGCAGACAGGTTTTACAATTGGAGACAGATTGCTAAGACCCGCATATGTTGCTTTAGCAAGCGCTCCAGAGGGAGAAAAAGAGTAGCTATCGGCGACACTATATGATTTTAACGCTGCATGATGAGAATAATATTTTTACATAAAGGGTACATGCTTTTTTTTCTGTGCCACTTGAATAGTGAAATGTATTACTTATATTAGTAGTTAGTTAGGGCTTAAAGAAGCTTATCAGAGTATGTTATCCAGTTTTAGGTTTTTATATTGTTATCAAGGGGAGGTTTGCGAATGTCTGGTTCTGGGAAAGTGATTGGCATTGATCTCGGTACAACAAATTCTTGTGTTGCAGTAATGGAGGGCTCTCAGGCGCGAGTAATTGAGAATGCTGAAGGTAGCAGAACTACTCCATCTATGGTATCTTTTTCTAAGGATGGCGAACGTCTTGTAGGTCAACCAGCAAAGAGGAGAGCTGTAAGTTCACCAGAGGATACAGTTTTTGCTGTCAAAAGATTGATCGGTAGAAGATATGATGACCCAAGCATTGCTGAGGATCAGAAAATTGTTCCCTACAAAATAGTAAGTGGGAATAATGATGATGCTTGGATAGAAATTATGGGCGAAAAATACTCTCCTTCCCAGATTTCTGCCTTAATACTTACAAAAATGAAAGAAACTGCCGAGAAATATTTGGGAGAGACAGTGTCAAAAGCTGTAATTACTGTTCCTGCATATTTCAATGACGCACAACGGCAGGCTACAAAAGATGCAGGTAAAATTGCCAAACTGGAAGTTCTCAGGATTATCAATGAACCCACAGCAGCAGCTATTGCCTACGGTCTTGAGCAAAGCAAAGCTAGTGAAACTCGCAAGATTGCTATATATGACCTTGGTGGTGGAACATTTGACGTATCTATTTTAGAAATATCTGACGGAGTGTTTGAAGTTATTGCCACAAACGGTGATACTCTGCTTGGAGGAGAGGATTTTGATTTTGAGATTATCCAGTATTTAGCCGATGATTTCAAGAAAAATACAGGTGTAGATCTTAAGGGAGATAAGCTTGCACTGCAGAGGTTGAAAGAAGCCGCTGAAAAGGTAAAAATTGAGCTGTCTTCTGCCCAACAGTCTGAGGTTAATCTTCCATTTATTACAGCTGACAGTGATGGCCCCAAGCACCTTGTGCAGGTAATGACACGTGCAAAACTAGAGTCCCTTGTTGAGCATTTAGTAGAAAGAACTCTGGAGCCATGTAAAAAGGCTTTATTAGATGCCAAGTTGAAACCTGAAGATATTGACGACGTTGTAATGGTAGGTGGAATGACAAGAATGCCTCGTGTGGAGCGTCTTGTTAACGAATTCTTCAAGAAAGCACCTGTATCTAGCGTAAGTCCTGACGAGGTTGTTGCTATAGGTGCAGCTATTCAGGCTGGGGTTCTTCAAGGAGATGTTCAGGATGTATTATTACTCGATGTTACACCGTTATCTTTAGGGATTGAAACTCTTGGAGGTGTGTTTACTTGTTTAATTCCAAGGAATACCACAATTCCGACTAAGAAGTCCCAAGTATTCTCTACAGCTGGAGATGGTCAGACTGCTGTTACCATTCGCGTCTTCCAGGGAGAGAGAGAGATGGCAGCTGATAATAAAATGCTTGGTCAATTTAACCTTGAAAATATCCCTCCTGCGCCTCGTGGAATGCCACAGATTGAAGTTGCTTTTGATATTGATGCTAACGGGATTGTGAATGTATCTGCAAAAGATAAGGCAACAGGCAAACAACAGACTGTTACTATCCAGACTTCTGGTGGTTTATCAGATGATGATATTGAGCGTATGGTAAAAGAAGCTGAACAACATGCCGAAGAAGATAAAGAAAGGCGTGAAATTGTTGATCTTCGTAATCAGGCGGATTCTGCTGTATATAGCGCAGAGAAGAACCTGAAGGAATATGGAGATAAAGTAGGTGAGAGTGATAAACAGGCTATCAGTGACGCTGTAGATAAGTTAAAAACAATAATTCAGGAAAATTCTGCTAGTAAGGATCAGTTGAAGTCTGCTCTTGAAGAAGTTGCTCAGACATCTATGAAACTTGGAGAAGCTATGTATGCAGACTCTCAGAATTCTTCTGGAGGGGAAGACACCTCTGGTAATACAGCTGGCCAAGATACCTCTTCCTCAGAGAATGATGCAGATGTAATGGATGCAGATTTTGAAGAAGTTAAAGATGAAGATAAAGAGGATAAAAAGGCTGGTTAAGAAAATATAGTTTAATTTGTATCCTACTATTTCTTTAAAACTATTTTATAGATATATTGTGTGTATCTAATGACTGAATAATATAGGTGGACCCCATGTCCGATGAAGATTATTATTCTTTACTTGGAATTGATAAAAATGCTTCTGATGAAGAAATCAGGAAAGCATACAAGAAGAAAGCTAAGCAATTCCACCCTGATCTAAATGATGGGGATCCTACTGCTGAGAAGAAATTTCAGAAGATAAGCGAAGCTTATGAAGTTTTAAAGGATCCCCAGAAGAAAGCTGCTTATGATCAGTACGGTCACTCTGCCTTCCAAGGTGGTGGTGGTGGTGGTGGTTTCCAGCCTGATGATTTTTCCCAAAATTTTACTGATATATTTGACAATCTGTTTAACGATTTTATGGGTCACCGAGGTGGTGGTGGTGGATCCAGGCAGATGCAGGGTGAGGATATTGAGTATGATGTTACTGTAACTCTGGAAGATTCATATCTTGGAAGAGATGTTAGTGTTCAATTCCTTGGCACCACTCATTGTTCCAATTGCTCAGGGAAAGGGAGTAATAAAGAACCTAATGTATGTAGCGCATGTGGTGGGCGTGGCAGAATTAGAGCCAGGCAGGGTTTATTTACAGTAGAACGTACATGTAATAAATGTATGGGACAAGGTATATTTATTACAGACCCATGTAAGATATGTAATGGAGAAGGTCGTGTACATAAAGACCGCACTATAAAAGTAAAAATACCTCAAGGTATTGAAGATGGCAGTCGTATGAGGGTTGTGGGAGAAGGAGGAGCTGGTCTGCGTGGAGGTCCTTCTGGTGATTTGTATATTGTTGTACACTTGGAAGAGCATCCTATCTTTAAATTTCGTGCTCCAGACCTATTCTGTGTCGTTCCCGTAAAATTTATTACTGTTGCACTTGGAGGGTCTGTGCGTGTTCCAACAATTGATGGTACAATTACTAAGGTTACCATTCCCCTAGAAACACAAACAGGTAAACAAATGCGCCTAAAAGGAAAAGGGTTACCTAGCATAAGAGGAGGAAGGCATGGTGACTTGTATGTAGAGCTTAAAGTGGAGACTCCAGTCAAGCTTACGAGTAAACAGAAGCAATTACTAGAAGAGTTTGATCAACAAGCCCACGATGCTAAGAATCATCCATCTAATTCAGGTTTCTTTGAAAAAGTGGCTCGCTTATGGGGTGGAAAAGATTGAATCTGGATCAAGTACACAAATCTAAAGTATTACGCGTTGCTATTACTGGTCTGACTGGCAGAATGGGTATAAGTATTGCACATGAGCTGTCTAAAATGTCTAATGCTGCTTTGTGTGCTGCTATTGTGGGACGAGAAGACACGAAAAATATAGCGGAATTTAATAAAATTCGTACTATAAAAATACTTCCATGTAACACTCTCTATAATAATGATGAAAAGTTGCCACTTCATGACATTGATGTAATAATTGATTTCTCAGCACCAGATTTATCAGTCATATGCGCACAACACGCTGCAGAGTATGGTATTCCGCTTGTAATAGGAACCACTGGCTTTACGCCTGAGCACAAAGAAATTCTTAGGAAAGTTTACGAAAAAATAGCAGTTGTAATATCTGGCAATATGTCTGTTGGCGTTTCTCTGCTAATGTCTATGGTAAAAATGATTGCAAAAGTTTTGCCGAACGATTTTGACGTTGAAATACGTGAAATGCACCACAGACATAAAGTAGATGCCCCTTCTGGTACTGCCCTTATGCTTGCAGAGCATATTTGTGAAAACCGAGGGACAGATGACAATATCTCAAATAGTGATAACAAGATATGTTATGGCAGAACTGGAGCACGTCAACGTGGAGAAATAGGAATATCCAGTTTACGTGGTGGCGAAATAACTGGTGATCATGAAGTTCATTTCCTTGGTGAGGATGAGCATATAATATGCCGTCATGTTGCAAATAATCGTAACATATTTGCACGCGGTGCTATACGGGCGGCTCATTGGGTGGTATCACAACCTCCTGGGAAGTATTCCATGAGCAATGTTCTTGATGATTATCATCATAAGGGCTCCCAGAAATAGGGTAACTTGCTGCATGATGTATGTGATAAATATCTTATCTCCCAAAAATATTTTTTTACTCATAATATATAATATGCTGTATATTAATAAAATTCTTCTCAATTATGCGGAGACATGATATGGACATTTGCGCTAACACAGTGCATGAGATATTTGATAGATTTCATAAGAAGAACCCATATCCTGAAGGAGAATTGGAATATAATACACCATATACTCTCTTAGTGGCTGTAATATTGTCGGCTCAATCCACAGACAAGTCTGTTAATATTGCAACACGTCCTCTTTTCAGTACTATAAAAACTCCCGCGCAGATGATTGATTTTGGTTTAGAGAAACTTACCTTCGCAATACGTAGCATTGGTTTATATAAAACAAAAGCACGAAATATTATATTAATGTCTCATCGATTAATAGATAACTTTAATAGCGAACTACCTACTACTCGCAATCTATTAGAAACTCTACCTGGTGTTGGTAGGAAAACGGCAAATGTCGTAATGAATATATTATGGCAAGAGCCATGCATGCCTGTTGATACTCATGTATTTAGAGTATCTCATAGATTAGGGCTATCTACCGCAAAAAGTATTAAAGCTACAGAAGAAGAACTTATGGCTATTATTCCTGATAGATTTCTTGTGAATGCTCATCATTGGTTAATTCTACATGGAAGATATATATGTAAGTCTAAGAAACCCTTGTGTGAGAGTTGTTTTCTAGCTGACGTATGTAAAACAAAGAACCTGAGTTAATTAATATTAGAATATATAACAATCACATACAGGAGTGTATAATGATTATCCTGCCAGATATAGATCCTCGCATTTTCACGCTATCTGTATTTGGAACTGAGTTAGCCGTACATTGGTATGCAATGTCGTATATAGTAGGCTTTATGCTGGTTATTGCCGGAAGTAAATTTATTACTATGCGTTCAGATTTATGGTACGGTCGTAATACAAATATAACAGCAAATATTATGGAGGATTTCATATTCTTTGCATGCATATCTGCATTAATAGGCGGTAGGATAGGATATGTATTACTATACAGCCTTACGTATTATATACATTATCCCTTGGAAATTTTTATGATCTGGCGTGGTGGAATGTCTTTCCATGGTGGCTTTGCTGGCTGTGTGATTGCTTGTATCATATTAAAACTTAGACTAAAAATTAAATTTCTTGATATGACAGATATTGCTGCATTACTCACCCCCCCTAGCTTATTTCTAGGTCGTATCGCAAACTTTATTAACCAGGAGCTATGGGGACACCCATCAACATTACCGTGGTCTGTCGTGTTTCCTATTGATCCGCTTCAAATACCACGCCACCCAAGCCAGCTATATGAATCTATCTTAGAAGGATTATTGCATACTGTCATATTGTGGGGCATAGTTATCTACGGAAAAGGACTTAAATACCCAGGGCTGTTATCTGGAGTATTTTGCCTATGGTATGGAATAAGTAGAATAACGATTGAATTCTTTAGAGAGCCAGATCAACATATTGGTTTTGCAGCAACAATTCTAGAAATACCCATTTCCAGGGGGCAAATATTTTCTATTCCTCTTATAATTGTTGGGAGTATATTGATAGCACGCGCTTTAGAATTACGTAAGGTTATAAATTAATCCATATAATAATTTTCCATAAGGTTACTGTGATTACATACTCATCTCATAATAGCTTGTACTCTATAATTGCTGAGGAAATATTAGAAAACAAGTCAATATCTGTAGCTCGCTACATGGAACTATGCAACTACGATGAGCATTATGGTTTCTATCAACAGAAGAAGGTCCTAGGTAAAGCTGGTCATTTTATTACAGCGCCAGAAATCAACCAAGTATTTGGAGAAATTATTGGAGCATGGTTTATCAATGTATGGATGAATAAAGGGTCTTATCAAGACTGTATATTGCTGGAAATAGGAGCAGGAGCAGGAACGCTAATGTCAGACATATTACGTTGTGCTGAACGTATATGTAGTAATTTTCTACAATCTATCACCGTAGCCATCATGGATATAAATCCTTTCCTTATTCAACAACAACAAACAGCATTACGGAAATATGAACCAGTATGGATTAACAACCTAGATGAACTACCTAAAAAACCAATATTTGTTATTGCTAATGAATTCTTTGATGTTCTACCCATAATGCAATTTATTAGAATAGAAAATCAATGGGAAGAAATAAGGGTCACTATAAAGAATAATAACCTTGCATTTGTACAAGAGCATGTGCATCCACAAGTAATTACAGAAGACTCCTTACAGCCTTCTTATATGTCTGTATTCCATTCTGCCGAACTCTCAGACATATGCCATGAAAATGGAATCTACGAAGTAAATATACCAGCCCGTAATATCATGAGAAAGATATGTCAGCATATTCTTAATTACGATGGACACCTTGTAAATATTGACTATGGCTATGACCGTAAAGATAAACGTTTCTATACAGAATGGCGTAGTACCTTACAAACAGTAAGACATCATCAATATACAAATCCTCTTGAAACCCCTGGGATGAGCGATATGAGTGCACACGTAGACTTTGGGGCTCTAGCTGCTATTGCTAAAGAAGGTTGTCTACAAGCTCTCCCATTGGTGACACAGCGAGATTTCCTGTTAAGTTGTGGTATAGAGGAAAGAATAAAAATACTACAGCATAACAATCCTCATAAGGCTCAAGCTCTGCAGGAAGATTTGATTAGACTTACTCATCCAAAATATATGGGGAACTTATTTAAAGTAATGCTGGTAGAAAGAAAATAAACATACTACCAGAAACATATAGCAGCTGGAATTCCATCCAGTAATATATTTAACTATATTACATCTAATGTGTTACGTGATTTCATAGCCATTATAATAGTACCATCATCCAAGTAGTCAAGCTCTCCACCTATTGGAATACCACACGCCAATGTACTAATCTTTACAGAAGTATGCTGCAACATATCACAAATAACATGAATCGTTGTTTGTGCATCTACTGTTGCATTAAGAGCAAGAATAACTTCTTTCACATCATATCTGCTACATCTTTCTACAAGCTTAGGAATTTTTAAATCTTTAGGACCAACACCATTAATTGCAGATAAAACACCGCCAAGAATATGATATAGTCCTTCGAAGTTACCCGTCCTATCCATGGCCCACATATCAGAAATTGTTTCTACTACACAAATAACAGATGTATCACGCTGATCATCTGAGCATACCGGGCATTGTGATCCTGTATATATATTTCCACACTCATCACAGAAATCAGTCTTACTAGCTACTACTTCCATAGAGTTAATAAGAGGCTTAAGAAGCTGTGACTTACGATTTATCATAGCAAACACAATTCTTCTTGCAGAGCGGGCTCCCAAACCAGGTAACTTCGACATATTATCTATTAAAACAGCAATTTCTTTACTTATAACGCTCTTCATAACTTAATAACCATTTTCAATCATCCAATTACTTAATGCTTGTCGCTCTTAGATGCATCCATTACCTTTGCACCTGGAAAAACATTCAGTACCTCCTTCATCATATGGTCAAGGCTTTCACCAGACATTAACGATTCCTCACTGCCCACTAAAGGTTCTGCATTACCGCAATGCGATATCTGTTCCTTAATATTACCTGGAATGTCTTTAACCGCATTCCCATTATTAATTTCTTCTTTCTCACCTACATCTGTAAGTTTAGTAATCAATTCAGAAGGGGTTGGCAAACCTGCCATATATGTTAAACGGATAATAGCCATCTCAGCAGAAGCCTCAAGACAAACAGAAGAACTCATCTCATCTATCATCTTTAATAGCATCTGCCATAATCTTGTAAGTAACGGGACTGATATTTTCTCTGATAAGTTAAGAGAGGTGGTATCTTGTCCCATATTCATACAATAAGATTTATCCACCAAATCAGGAGATATTTTACATACGGATACAGCATGGCAAATTTCTGCTACCTCTGTGAATATATTAATAGGATCTGTCCCTGCCCTATACAATTCCCTGAATTTTAATAATGCCTCGTGTGTATTTCCTTCTACAAGCATTCTAAATAGCTCTAGCGCTTCACCCTGTGCAGGTAATCCTGACATATCGTATACTTGCTGTTCTGTAATTATCTCCTCTCCACATACTACCATCTGATCCAACAACGATAATGCATCTCTTACAGAACCATCAGCTAATTGTGCCATTTTTACCAATGCTCCATCTGTTGCCTGTATTCCTTCTTTCTCACAAATCATAGATAAATGACTATGCATTGTATCCACACATATACGTCGTAAATCAAAACATTGACATCTGGATAATATGGTTACTGGTATTTTCTTGATTTCAGTTGTTGCCAATATAAAAACTACATGCTCTGGAGGTTCTTCCAGTGTCTTAAGAAAAGCATTAAATGCCGCACGTGACAACATATGAGCTTCATCTATTATGTAAACTCTATACCTCCCCATAGTTGTCGAATAATATATCGAGCTTGTAATTTCTCGCATATCATCCACACCAGTTCTGGAGGCAGCATCAATCTCCGTAACATCCATATGCATAGAGCATGATATCATACGACAATTCTTGCATACTCCACATGGACTTGCTGTAGGCTGCTCATCCGACGATGAAGTACAATTAAGCCCTTTTGCTATAATCCTGGCAGTAGTGGTTTTCCCTACTCCCCTAGAGCCATGTAATAGGATTGATCTGGCCACTCTATTTTGCAATAACGAGTTTCTAAGAACCCGCACCAGCGCATCCTGTCCAATAAGAGTATCTAGACTATTAGGACGATACTTCAGAGATAACATCTGATATTCTTCAGAACCTGTCATACTAGCGTCTTTCAGAAATTTACACCAAGACCCCAACAGGAAGAAATTACGCCAAAAAGCGATAAATATCGCCTGCAAAGAGGCTGGACGACCCAGATACTCCGATTCGGCTGCTTTCTTCCGAACCTGACCGGGTGACCAGAGACCTGCCCATCCAACCCCACTGCATTCTACATATGATAACAAATAATATCAAGAGTAAGCATCTTCCAGCATTCTATTTTAGAGATAAAAATTGCTTAGTTCATATTGGCATTGTCTTCTATTGGTATTGTTTTCTTTATTCGCCATTTATCCCGCGCATATGTACCAAGTATTATAAATTCTGTTGTAATTTTTCGGGCTTCATCCATAGCTATCTGTGCGTTATCAATATTTATATGTTGCTCTATCTCTGCATAAAACCCTGCAGATGAGAAATTATCCCCCAACATACAACTCTCCAGTTTTAGCATATTTACATTATGCTTAGCAAAGCATCCCAGCACATTATATAGTGCGGAAGGAACATTCATAGTTATAAAAACAAAGCTTGTAATTCTTATATCATCTATATCAGATTTTATTACATCTGCCTGATGTAATGACATTACAAGAAATCTTGTAGTATTATTATTTGAATCTTCTATGGACTTTGCTAACACAGTAAGATTATACAGCTCCACACACTCCAATGATGCTATAGCGGCACAATCAGCTCTTTGCAAACCAGCTACATACTCTGCAGCCCCAGCTGTATCGGTAAAAGAAACAGGTCTAATTCTGTTCTCCTTTAAGAAACCGCGACATTGACCTAAAGCCACAGGATGGCTATATGCCTCACGTATATCTTCCAAACAGCTACCTGAAATAGCCAGTAGATTCTGATGAATACGATAAAAGTACTCTCCAACTATGTACAACCTGGCACTACGAAGCAAACTGTACATATCATATACTCTACCATACAAAGAATTCTCAATTGGTAAAACACCATAATCGGCATTCATATTTTCAATACATGAATACACATCTTCAAAAGTTACACACGATATTAACTCTCCATCTGGAAATATCTTCTTTGCTACAGCATGTGAAAATGATCCACATACTCCTTGGTAAACAATCCTACCCGATTTTCTATACATTTATTCCTCTGACTGAAATACCCTTTTCTTTAATAGTATGAAACCTGACAATACGCACCAAATACATTGCTTTCATATACATGATATATTACCATGTTCAAAAATATTTTTATATATTGCAGTAGGGTCTGATGGACGGGTACGAGTGGAACAAGATTATAGGGGCAGTGTTTGCATCTCTACTTGTTGTTGTGTGTGTTTCTATTGTTACAAAGAAAATGTTTTCTCCTGACAATATCGTATCTGCTTATGCGGTATCTGATGTCTCTTCTTCAAAGACTGAGGATAAAAAGGAAGAGGTGGAACATATTATGTTGCGCCTTGCAAAAGCTGATGCTGAGAAAGGGAGTTCACAGTTTAGAAGTTGTTCTTCATGTCATACTGTATCAAAAGGCGATCCCAATCGTGTTGGTCCAAATTTATACGGGATTGTAGGAAGAGATATAGCGAAGCACGATGATTTTAAGTACTCATCGGCTCTTTCTAAGCACCCAGAAGACCAATGGACATTCGAAGCTCTTGATAAATTTCTTGAGAATCCAAGGGGTTATGTTAAAGGCACAAGCATGGGATTTAGAGGAATCCAAAAACCTATGGACAGAGCCAACCTTTTGCTTTGGCTTAATGAGTACTCAGATTCTCCTTTAGAGATAGTTTCACCACCTGATCAACAAATAATAGAGAGTAACAGTTCTGATACCTCTAAGTAAATTTATATACTTTTCATGTGGGAGTAATTGAATCTTGTTGAATAGACGTGATTTTCTACGCCTTATAGCTACCACAGGTGCTTGTGGGCTATTTTGTCCATCATCTCTTTACGCTATTCCCAACAATGGGAACTCTAAAGATAAGTCTCCCATACAAATCCCTGATGATGAAAGTAGGCATGCATACTCTTTAAATAATAATATTAAGTATCCAGCTGACTTCCAAGGATTTGATTATATAAATACTCAAGCAGCTAAAAATGGTACCCTTAATATCGGCTCCACAGGAAGATTTGATAGCCTGAATCCTTTTATAATAAAAGGTAATGCTGTGAATGTTACGCCTTTCATCTTTGAGACCTTAATGATTAGATCTTTTGATGAAGTTATGACATCTTATGGGCTTATAGCAGAACGAATCACTGTAGCGGATGATTATTCATGGTGTATATTCCACATTAACAAGCTTGCAAAATGGCATGATGGAAGCTCCATATCCCCTCAGGACGTAATATGGAGCTTCAACACACTTATAGAATATGGACGCCCAAGTTATCAGCTATATTACCAGAATATTGACCCTCCAGAACAACTTGATAGTCACTCTATTATATTTCGCTTTAAACAGAAGTATAATAAAGAACTTCCTTCTATTATAGGTCAGCTCCCTATCCTTCCTATGCACTGGTGGACAGATACAAAAGCAGAGCGTGATTTTACTGCATCTACCACAGAAAAATTAATGGGAAGCGGTTCTTATAAAATAATAAACTTCGATTCTAACCGTATGGTAGAGTTTGAATACGTTGAGAATCATTGGGGTGTAGATCTGCCTGTGTATAATGGCATGCATAATATAGATAAAATAAGAATGCATTTTTTTATGGATGATGCTGCAAATTTCCAAGCTTTCAAATCAGGACAAATAGACTTTCGCAGAGAAAATATTGCATCTCAATGGGTAAATGGCTATAACTTCCCCGCAGTAATAAATAAGAAAGTCATTACAGAAGAAGTCCCTACCAAGGGGGCAACCCCCATTCAGTTCTTTGCCTTTAATCTAAGACTCCCCAAATTCCAGAACCGGGATGTTCGTGAAGCAATTGCTCTGGCTTTTGACTTTGAGTGGACTAATAGAGTGATATTTGCATTACAGTACGCTCGCCCAACAAGCTATTTTCAGGGAACAGATGATCTTATGTCAACTGGACCTCCAGATGACGAAGAGCTAAGACTATTAGAACCATACAAAGATATATTGCCTAGCAAACTCTTTACACAGCCATTCTCTCATCCTACCAGTAGCAAGAATGGTCGTAATAGGCGTAATTTATCTAAAGCAAAAACTTTACTTAAACAGGCTGGTTGGCACACTAATAGTGATGGCAAACTTACAAATAGTAATGGAGACATATTCACCATTACTTTTATATCTAATCAACCGACCCAAGAGAAGGTTGTTGCTCCCTACGCTAAAAATCTTAATCAGATTGGCATCACAGCATCGTTCAAATATATTGAACACTCACAATACATAAGTAGGTTGTTGGCAAATCAACCTGATTTTGACATTATTGTTAGTGGCTTCACGCATTCAGAACATCCAGGATTTGAACAATACAATCAATGGGGTTCTGATGCTGCACATATTACAGGATCTGCTAACATAATGGGAATTTCGGATCCAGTAATTGATTCTTTAATCCCTCATATTGTTAATGCACGTACCCGCAAAGAACTTAGTGTTGCAGTCAAGGCTCTTGACCGGGTGCTTTTATGGAATCATTATACTGTCCTAGAACTATATCAACCGTTTACGCGTATTGCATATTGGGAACACCTTCAACATCCACAACCATTTGCACGCGGGAACATTGGATTCCCTGATATATGGTGGATAAATAAAACACAAGTATAACAAAATCTGAACTTTAGAGTCATTGTCTTGACCTCTCAAGATATTATAATTATAAAATTATTCAGGGTTGTTCCATGAAGATATGACGGTAAACAATAAGTATGAGGGAAGAATGCACACCAAAAAAGATGGATTTGATAAAAATAAATTAGTAAGTCGTCATGTTACAGAAGGGCCTGAGCGTGCTCCTCATCGTTCTTATTATTATTCGATGGGTCTTACAGACGAAGATATTCATTCTCCGTTCGTTGGTGTTGCTACTTGCTGGAATGAAGCAGCTCCATGCAATATATCTCTACAAAGACAAGCTCAATCCGTAAAAGGAGGTGTAAAAAGATCTCACGGCGTACCTAGGGAATTTACTACAATTTCTGTGACAGACGGAATAGCAATGGGACATGAGGGAATGAGATCCTCTCTTGTATCCAGAGAAATCATAGCTGATAGCGTAGAGCTAACAATGCGTGGTCACTGTTATGATGCTCTGGTTGGTATTGCAGGATGTGATAAATCTTTACCTGGAATGGTAATGTCAATGATACGATTAAATGTACCATCCATATTTATCTATGGAGGATCTATCCTACCTGGGAAGTTTGAGGGACGTGATATCACCGTACAGGATGTTTTTGAAGCTGTCGGAAAATATCAAACAGGTAATATGACAGAAGAGGCTCTTCAGCTTATTGAGAAAGTAGCCTGTCCATCTGCAGGTTCATGTGGTGGACAGTTCACAGCTAACACAATGGCATGTGCCATTGAAGCCATGGGACTTGCGATCCCATTCTCATCTGGTATTCCAGCCCCGTACGATAGTCGTGACCATTATTGCTCTATGGCGGGATCTCAGGTTATGCAATTGTTAATGGATGGCATTAGACCTAGAGATATTGTAACACGAAAAAGCCTGGAGAATGCAGCTCGTGTGGTTGCATGTACAGGAGGATCAACTAATGCGGCTCTCCACCTCCCTGCAATTGCTGCAGAAGCTGGGATTGATTTTGACTTATTTGATGTCTGCGACATATTTAGGAGTACACCATACTTTGTAGATATGAAACCAGCAGGACGTTACGTTGCAAAAGACTTGTACGAGGCTGGTGGTGTTCCGGCTATAATGCAGCAGCTTGCAAAAGCCAATTTGCTACATATGGATTGTGTAACAGTGACGGGAAAAACCATCGGTGATAATCTTAGCGAGATACAAATTGATAATAATAATAATGATGTTATACACGACATTCATACCCCTATCTCTCCCACAGGAGGCGTTGTCGGATTAAGTGGGAATCTGGCTCCCGATGGAGCTGTTGTTAAGGTTGCTGGAATTGATAATCCTGTATTCCATGGGCCTGCACTTGTATTTGAGTGCGAAGAAGACGCTTTCAATGCGGTTAAAAAGCGTGAATATACCCCTGGATGCGTAATTGTTATACGCAATGAAGGGCCTCGTGGTGGTCCTGGAATGCGTGAGATGTTAGCAACAACATCTGCTCTATCTGGTCAGGGAATGGGAAAGAAAGTTGCGTTAATCACCGATGGACGCTTCTCAGGCGCTACACGTGGTTTTTGTGTTGGACATGTAGGACCTGAAAGTTATGAAGGAGGTCCAATTGCGTTAATTAGAAATGGAGATATGATAACTATCGATGCTGTACAGGGTATCTTATCTGTTAATCTCACTGATGATGAAATGAAGCAGCGCTACGATTCATGGGCTGGCCCTAGGCAACATATGTATTCATCTGGCGCTTTATGGAAATATGCAAATACTGTAGGATCTGCAAGATATGGTGCAATTACACACCCAGGTGCAAAGCAAGAAAAGCATATATTTGCAGATTTATAAGTATATTGTTATTACAATTATACAGAATATTTCTATAATATAGCATTGATTCTTCCAATATGATTATACAGATGATATAATTCAATTGGGCGGGTACTCTGTGTCTTTCGTAGAGCTTTGTTTCCTTCGACCTAATTTTGTTATAAGAGATCTGTCTCTGCTTTTGATCGTGGTCTGAGTATATGGGTCTCGCTCTGGTTCTCGGTCGTATAGAGAGTCAGTAGCTTTACGGTCATTGGGGTCCCCCCACCTACTATCATATGCATCCATAAAATAAAGGGGGTAGGTATCAATATCTGTAACTATCGCTTTTATAAGGACCATTTGAGTTTATCCCCAAATATTTCTCTTGCTTGCGAGTTAATACATCCAACTTTGCACCTAATTTATTTAAATGTAACCTAGCAACTTTCTCATCTAGTTTTCTTGGAAGACATTTCACACCAGTTTCCATAGATCCTCTATATTCCCACAGCATGATCTGGGCAAATACCTGATTTGTGAAACTTGCAGACATTACAAAGCTTGGATGTCCAGTTGCACAACCAAGATTCACAAGGCGTCCTTCTGCAAGCAAGATAATACTATTCCCATCATGGAAAGTATACTGATCTACCTGTGGCTTAATATTGGTGCGCGGAAAGCTACGTAACATCTCCACCTGAATCTCCGAATCAAAGTGACCTATATTGCAAACAATTGCACCATTCTTCATGGCTTTCATATGATCAAGAGTGATAATATCACAATTACCTGTTGCTGTTACAAATATATCCCCATACGCAACAGCATCCTCCATCATCATCACATCATAACCAAGCATACGAGCCTGTAGAGCACATATTGGATCAATTTCTGTGATAATCACTTTAGCTCCACAAGAATGTAAGGAATCAGCACATCCTTTTCCAACATCACCAAACCCAGCAATAACAACAGTCTTCCCAGCTATCATTATATCAGTTGCTCTACGCAATGCATCTATTAGAGATTCTCTTGATCCGTAGTAATTATCAAATTTTGACTTCGTTACTGAGTCATTCACATTCACTACAGGAAAAGGTAGTCCATATGTATTATGGAACTGCTGCATTCTACGCACTCCAGTTGTAGTTTCTTCAGATGCACCTAATATGTTACTACATGCACTTTCAAACCATCCAGGGCTTTCTTGTATACGTTTGAATATTTGCCTATGCATTATATATTCTTCGTCACTCGATGGCTCACTGCACACCTCATTCTTTTCAAGTTGTTTCCCTATCAGAAGATAGAAAGTTGCATCACCACCATCATCAAGGACAAGATTAGCAGTCTCTCCATCACCCCAATGAAAAACACAATCTACAAAATGCCAATATTCTTCTAATGAGCTACCTTTCCTTGCAAAAACTGGGATACCTGCATTTACAATTGCTGCCGCTGCATGATCCTGTGTTGAAAAAATATTACAAGAACTCCACCTTACTTCAGCACCTAAAGATACCAACGTCTCAATCAGAACAGCTGTCTGAACGGTCATATGCAAACAACCTGCTATTCTTGCTCCTTTCAAAGGTTTACTTTTAGAATACTCCTCGCGACAAGCCATAAGCCCTGGCATCTCTCCTTCCGCAAGATTTATTTCTAATCTTCCCCACTCCCCTAAAGCAAGATCTTTCACATTGTAGTTCTTATGTACCATGTTCCCCGTACAAATAAAATATATGCTTTACACAAACTCTTGTATAAGTAATTTGTGTAAAGCAGTAGCACAAATCTACATATACCTCAAGCCGTAGCACATAGTATGATAGGTAATATAAAATGAGAGTTCTACATATCCTTGATCACTTTACCCCTTCACAAAGCGGATACGTATCCAGAACCATGCTTATACTTGATGCTGAGAATACTCTAGGAATCCACAATATATGTTTAATAAGCAACCCATCTGTTGTGGATACTGTTAATAAGATTAATATATCAAAGAGTACCAATACTACTGTCATCTATATAATTAATAAACATTGGATCAGTAGAATATCTTTTATTCGCTATATATATATAATGCTTTATATATATAAGAATGTACGAAATATTACTGCATCTTATACTATTGATGTAATACATGTACACTCCCCCGTTATCAATCTACTTCCTATATTGATATTTACCAAAATAAATAAGGCAATTCCTGTAATATATCACATACGTGCATTTTGGGAAGATGCTGCATTGGCATGCAATAAATCAAGGAATCTCTTCAGGCATTGGATAATACGGAAACTTGAGAAAATAGCATGCCGTCACGTTAAAACAGTTATTACCTTAAGCCAAACAATGAAATGCGAATTATTACGAAGAGGCATTCATCCCAAATCCACAACAATTATTCCAAATAGTGTTTTACCAACATTTCTTAACACACATACTTTATATAATCGTGCAACTCATATGAAATGCAAAATTAACTTCCCAGAGAATGATATTATTTTTGGTTTTATCGGCTCTCTTTATCCTTACGAAGGTATAACAGAGCTATTTCATGTATTTCATCAACTACGTAGCGCTAATATTAAGGCATGTTTATTAATTTTTGGCTCTGGCCCTGAATCATCATTGCTGGAGCAATATGCTGCCTCAAACCCCGCAACAATAAAACTCATGGGTAATTGCAGTTTTTCTAACATAGACGCTGCATACCTACAATATGATATTCTTGTGTACCCAAGGCAATCTCACCCATTAACAGAAATTACAACTCCTATAAAAATAGTCGAAGCATTATCTTTAGGAATAAGTATATTTGCATCAGATATACAAGGACACCGCGATATAGTTAATATGCAACACAACAAGCTACAGAGAAATTGTAAGTTCTTTCCAGCAGGTAACTACAATGCTATTACACAGCTAATACTAGATCATATGAAGAGTCATAAAAGAGATAATTTGAAAGATAAAATGGAAGTTGCATCTGAATACTTTGAGATCCTAAAACATTCAGATAGAACAGCTGGTATTCTTGGTAATGTATACAGTTCTATTACTTAAGCTCTTATCAGTGTGGAGGCATGTCTATAAGTTCTCCTTCGTTAATATACAGTACACGGTCTGCAAAATTATATACAAAATCCATGTTATGCGATACGCATATCACTGTCATACCATATTTATCAACTACATTATTAATTGCATATAATACTGCATTACATGTTTCAGGATCTAATGCCGAGGTAGGCTCATCCATCATAATTATATCAGGCTCCATACACATGGATCTAGCTATTGCAACACGTTGTCTTTGTCCACCTGATAACTCATATACAGAATACTGCCGTAGATCACTTACTCCAAGCATAGTTAAATATTGCATTGCATGAGAATATGCTTCCTGCTTATTCATCTTCTTTACCTTAGTAAGCGCTAAAGTACAATTACCAATCACGTTAAGATGAGGAAATAGTGTGCAGTCTTGGAATACTATTCCTATCATTCCTCTAATATTCCGCATACTCTTTTTATTGCATAGTACTTTTGTTCCATTAACAATAACTTCTCCTCTGTCCCATGTTTCAAGACAGCTTATACAACGCAGCAATGTTGATTTCCCTGACCCAGACATACCACAAATTGCCAGTTTCTCGCCAGGAGCTACATGAAAAGTAATATTATTCAGGATATTACGCTCACCATACCACTTATACACAGCTCTACAATCTAAAACCTTGTCTAAAATCATATATTGCACCATCAATAACTTCTAATATTGGACAATCTCATATAAACACCATGATTAAAAGCCAGAAACTCAATGAACCAGGTACATGTACAATACAGCAAATAGGAAAGTTACTATGAAAACAAGTAAACCATTTCTAAACAAGGCAATAGCAATTTAACTGTTTGTTAAGTGGGAATACTGCACAATGTATACATATTCAAATTAATCCACATAACACTTTTTTACATTATATATTCAAGACGTTACATAATAAATCTATATTTATATTATATTATTACTTATTTTTATTACGCTCCAGAGGGAGATGTTAATTCTAATATCTTCCTCTGTATTCTCTGCAAATCAATCCATGAGTACCTTTTCATATCTGTTGTACGTAGCAGATATGCAGGATGTAATGACGGCATTGCAAATGCTTTGTAATCACGATCTTTATAATCATACCATTTCCCACGTATTTTAGTAATACCTCCCTTGATCCCCAAAAGATGCTGAGAAGCTGTTCCACCCATAAGCAATATAATCTGTGGTTTTACCAAATAAATATGCTGCCTTACAAATGGTAAAAAGAAAGCGACCTCATCCGTTGATGGAGCCCTATTATCAGGAGGCTTCCATGGAAGTATATTCGTTATATATAATGATTTCTCTACTTGATGGTCTGAGCGTGACAATCCTATAGCATTGAACATTGCATCTAGCAATTTACCTGATTTTCCAACAAATGGAATACCTTGTATATCCTCGTCTCTGCCTGGAGCCTCGCCTATAACCATCACTTTAGAGCTAACCAGGCCATCTGCAAAGACCATATTACGAGCCCCTAGCCTCAAAAGATGTTTAGATGCATGCTGCTCTATACATATCTTGAGCTCTTCCAGAGTATTGCAACTAAAAGCTGGATGGACAAATTGTGAATCGTGATGACGATCATTCCCTACATACTTTGCAGAACTTATGGCTTTACACGTCATCTGTTTTGGTAATTGCAGCTCAAGTGGTAACAGAAGCCTGTTACACGCATACTCATCTGTGCATTCATCAATCCCCATATCAATATACCACTCAAGAGCGGCATACAATTCGCTATGCATCATTACTTCATCCAATAATAAAACTCTTACATGGTAGCATAATTCTTCAATGTACTCTATCACCTTTGCATGATATGAATATGCAACATTGCATATTCATGTGTCGTCTATTACTCTTATGAAATATGAAACTAAACGTGGAAGAGGTTCTACCTCCTGCCATTAGGATACAAAGTGGAAGGATTAGTAATATATGCAACAAATAGTTCCTCAGAGAGAAAGTGCAGAGTATGATGTTGTAATTATCGGGGCTGGCCCTGCAGGACTGTCTGCAGCAATCAGGTTAAAACAGATGGCAAAAGATGATTTATCTGTATGCGTACTGGAAAAAGGCTCTGAGGTTGGCGCTCATATATTATCTGGCGCTGTAATGGATCCTATAGGTCTCGATGCCCTACTACCTGACTGGAGACAAATGAACTCACCAGTCAAAGTTCCTGTATCTGATGACCGTTATTACATACTTGGACATTCAGGTTCATTGCGTATCCCTCATTTTGCTATTCCCCCTGTGATGAAAAATAAGGAAGCATACATTATAAGTCTTGGTAACCTTTGCAGATGGCTTGCTTCATATGCCGAAGAATTAGGAGTTGATATATTCACTGGAATGGCTGTGACTGAGGGTCTGTTTGATGAAACAGACGGCTCACTCCGCGGTGTTGTGGCTGGAGTATTTGGACTTGAGAAAGATGGTTCTTACGGGGAGAATACGGAACCTGGGATGGAACTCATGGCAAAATACACTATCTGTGCTGAAGGTGCACGTGGTTCCCTTACAAAGCAGTTGATAAAGAAATATTCTCTTGATGCTGAAAGTGACCCTCCCAAGTTTGGTCTTGGAATGAAAGAATTGTGGGAAGTAGATCCCGCTTATCACCGTGAGGGTACGGTCAATCATTTTATGGGATGGCCTCTTGGCACTGACGCTGGTGGTGGTGGCTTTATGTACCATACAGGAGAGAATCAGATCTCTCTTGGTTTTGTTGTACATTTGGATTATAAAAATCCTTACTTAAATCCTTACCGCGAATTCCAGAGGTTTAAACATCACAAGTTGATAGCTGATACTCTGGAAAATGGTAAGCGCATTTCATACGGAGCCAGAGTTATTACTGAAGGAGGGCCTCAATCCCTGCCAAAAATGACCTTTCCTGGGGGGATATTGGTAGGATGCGCTGCTGGATTAGTTAATGTTCCCCGTATTAAAGGGTCTCATAATGCTATACTATCTGGAAAACTAGGAGCTGAGGTTATATTCGAGGCTATTCAGCAGGAAGATTTCCATAAAGACTTACATCAGACCTACTCTCCTAGGTTTGACAGCTCTCCTATAAAGCGTGAATTACAGATTACACAGAATGTAAAACCTTTATGGTCAAGATACTCACTGTTTGGAGCACTGGTGCTTGGTGGCGCCGATATGTGGTGCGCAAATTTGTTTGGGTTTAATCTATTTGGGAAATTACCACATACTAAAAGTGACGCAGAATCTACTGAATATGCAGATAAGCATCATCCTATAGATTACCCTACCCCAGATAACAAAATATCATTTGATTTACTTACTAACCTCTCTTATAGCTTTACAAATCATGGTGAAGAGCAACCTGCTCACTTACATCTTTCTGATCCATCTGTGCATATAAAACATAATTTACCTTTATATGATGAACCTGCACAGCGATATTGCCCTGCTGGGGTGTATGAAATACATACCGATGAGAATGGAGATAAAGGTTTTGTTGTAAATTTCCAGAATTGCCTACACTGCAAGACTTGTGATATAAAAGATCCTTCTTCTAACATCACTTGGACTCCTCCTCACGGTGGTGACGGGCCAAATTATCCTAATATGTAGCAGTATATCTTTTATGTATTATAGTAATATGTAACTCTATGTTATATACACTATTAGTGGATATTTGTGTAAGCGCTTAGCATATACTATTTGCCTTCAATATTTATGGGTGTCTTTATCTACTAAAAGATTCTATCTTTACAGGATGTTAATAATGCATTCCAATATGATACATTATTATGAATTTGCGCCTGCAAAAATAAATCTATATCTTCATATATGTGCAAAACATGAAGATGGCTACCACCAGATTGATAGCCTTGTAATATTTTGTACCGCTGGGGATATACTACATGCTATACCGTCAACAACTGGAGACATCTCTCTTGATATTATAGGATCCTATGGAAATATATTACAAAGCGAAAAAGATATTAATTCGGTGAATATATGTGCTAACTACCTTAAAGAGAAGTTTAACATTGCAACTGGGGCGCATTTCATACTTGATAAGCGTTTACCAGTCGCATCAGGAATTGGTGGAGGATCTACTGATGGAGCGTCATCAATACGTCTTTTACAAAGATTGTGGAATATACAGATAACCCCTCACCATTTATATGAAATGATGCAATTATGTGGTACAGATCTTGTAAGTTGTTTCAGGTTGGGCACCCACCGAATTACTGGGAAAGGTAATATCCTCCTTCCGTTTCCTTCTTTGCCTTCCTTTGTAATACTCATGGTCAATCCCCATATTCAGGTGTATACATCAGATATATACAAGCATGTACAGTGTACACAACAATATCCTTGTGATAGCAGCAATGAACCTCCTCCATATGAAGGTTATCGTCTCATGGAATGGGTAAAGCAGCAAAGAAATGATCTTCAGCCAATTACAACCTGCTTATATCAACCTGTACAATACGTATTACACTTGATGCAAGAGATACAACCTCAACCTTTCTTTAGCAGAATGTCTGGGAGTGGCGCTACATGCTTCAGTATTTATAGCGATATAGACTCTGCCCAATCTGCACTTTCTAAGATACGTAGTATACATCCAGAATGGTGGTGTCAAATTGCTATTCCATTACATGATATATAACCCAAAGTATTGCAAACACGGCCATATACGATGGTATGCCTGCTTGAAAAAACAATGTATTACCTCATACATGTATTGAATTGCCTCTTGAATTTTATGTGATTTAGATTTAATATTTGTCATGTGTAGTAGGAGTGTATTTCTTCTTTTTTGCGCTATGTACCTGCGAAGGAGTATATTGTGACATATGTGGTAACAGAAGATTGTATAGCCTGTAAATATACCGATTGTGTTGTGGTTTGTCCTGTAGACTGCTTCTACGAGGGTGAAAATATGCTTGTTATCAATCCTTCTGAGTGTATTGATTGTGGTGTGTGTGAACCTGAGTGTCCTGCTGGGGCAATTATACCTGATACACATCCTGATGCTGCAAAGTGGATTTCAATCAACGAAACATATTCTCAAAAATGGCCTGGTATTTATGAAAAGAAAGAACCTATGCCAAATGCTGATAAATATCTATCTGTAGAGAACAAAATTGATATGTTTTCAGAGCTTCCTGGAAGTGACAACACTTAGAATGATTATTGCTGGGACCATGTTGTGTCTTTGCATAAAAAAATGTTAGAGGTAGTTAAATATGCAACGTACAGATAAAATAACCTATTCAGAAGATGAAATAGGTGATGTTTCTTTTCAGCCAGATGATTATGTAGTTTGCCCTGCGCATGGTGTTGGCAGGGTTATTTCAATAGAAACTCATACTGTTGGTGATAGTGCCATTGAAATGATGGTGGTTAAGCTGGAAAAAGATAAGATGACACTTAGCATTCCAGTGTCAAAAGTTGGGCGTGCGGGTGTGCGGAAAATATCCAGTAAAGATACTGTATCCAAAGCATTAGGGGTATTGTCGGGACGCGCGAAAGAAAAAAGAACTATGTGGTCTCGTAGAGCAATAGAATACTCTCAGAAAATTAACTCGGGTGACTTGCTGTCTATCGCTGAGGTGTTGCGCGATTTACATAGATCAGATGGTCAGTCAGAATCCTCTTATTCAGAAAAACAGCTGTACGAGGTGGCTTTTGGAAGATTTGTACAGGAGATTGCTGTAGCAGAAAATATGGATGAGAATATGGTAATACATAAAATTCGTTCCTGTTTATCTGGAAAGCAAGCTGCTTGACCTCTATATTCCGACCTATTGTTTATGTGTGATTATTACCTCCAATTGTTGATATATACTATAGTGTAAGACAACATATCTTTACAGATTCTGCTTTTTTCGCAACCATTTTATTATATTTTTATGATATTGTCACTGTAGTGTACGATAGATCTTGCTGTGCTATCTCTAGAGCGATCTTCACGTACTTTTTTTATTTATTACGCGACAGATATCAAAATGAGAAAAATACACAGTTCCAGTATATTCTTTATATCTCTTATCGTCATATGCATATTGGCAGGATTTGCCGCATACAAATGGTTAGGCGGTATCTATCCTGCAACTATACCTACAATATTGCTTGTATCAGGATCATTCATATATATATCTGCTGCAATGAGGAAATTGCATACTGTTACTGCCAATGAAATATTTATACTACGTCAAGAAATGCGTCTCTCTGACTCAACAACTAAAGATTACATACAAAAGACAAATACTTCTGAATATCCTACCCATCAAGCAACATTAGATGTACAACATATATCTAATCTCGCAAACGATGTAAAACAGCTAGAAAAGTCCGTTGCACAACTACATATACTACAAAATAAAATTAATGATATTATCTCATCGCATACTCAAATTAGAGATGAAATATCTACATTACATAATCAGAATATATCTGCTTATTCATACATAAAAGATATTGCAAATACCAAAATACAAATAGAGCAACTGACAGTTAATAACCAGAAGTTATATAGCAGAATAGATAGCTTAAATTCTACGATACAAAATATAGTACAAATTATTAATAATACCCCCCCAGATGATGAGAGTAAAGCTTCTGAACTAGATTCTATTGACACACCTGTTGACATCTCATTTGATTCTAATCGTGAGAGTATTACTACATCATCATATGACAACCATGATGATGAGAATAAATTATCAGACCATAGTACACATGCACATGCCTCACAAACAATTCAGAAAATATCATCATCGCTCTCGCGTTTGTACGCACCTACTAAAGAGAACCAAGATTCTCGTAACATGAACAATACAAATAAAGATTTTGTTGACCCATTCCAAATTATCGACCCTGCCCCTACCAAATATTATAATAAACGCTCATCAAGTCTTGCAGATAAACTTGCACAGAATACAAATCATGCATCAAAAGATATAAACCTCTTAATACATCAAGAAAACAATAAGTATCCAAAGAATGAACAGAATGAAAGTCCTCAGGATGACGATGAGTTACCAGAGGACGACGAAGAAATATTAGAAGACGATGACGAATTGCTAGAAGAGGATGATTACCTAGATAGCTTACTAGAAAATGACGATACTCAGGATGACGATGAGTTACCAGAGGACGACGAAGAAATACTAGAAGACGAGGAGGAATTGCTAGCAGATGATTACCTAGATAGCTTACTAGAAAATGACGATACTCAGGATGACGATGAGTTACCAGAGGACGACGGAGAAATACTAGAAGACGAGGACGATGCATTAATAGAAGATACTCCAAAGAGCGTACAAAATGACGATACTCAGGATGACGATGAGTTACCAGAGGACGACGAAGAAATACTAGAAGACGAGGAGGAATTGCTAGCAGATGATTACCTAGATAGCTTACTAGAAAATGACGATACTCAGGATGACGATGAGTTACCAGAGGACGACGGAGAAATACTAGAAGACGAGGACGAGTTCGAT
>ENA-OREC01000007-OREC01000007.1-marine-metagenome-genome-assembly--contig:-NODE-7-length-68607-cov-6.841019_pt1 | contig 68607 bp, 54 predicted proteins | sample MGYA00248626_ERZ508543 | MGnify/ENA primary metagenome ERZ508543 (study PRJEB26211, sample SAMN05518279) | marine metagenome | isolation source: Puget Sound, Washington, USA | host: Bankia setacea | place...
ATTGTCGTGATGTGTTCCATCGTCTTGCTGGTACGTGGGCGTATTGGGGATGGAAGGAAGGTTATTTTTCTAATGAGGATAGCGCGCGAGCCTACTATGATGAAATGCGCTACATGTTAGCAATGCAGATGGCAGCGCCTAATTCTCCACAGTTGTTTAATACAGGTTTGTTCTGGAGCTATGGAATCGATGGACCGTGTCAGGGGCATTTTTATTGTGACACGGATACAGGTAATTTACATGATTCTTCCTCAGCTTATGAGAGGCCTCAGCCTCATGCGTGTTTTATTCAGTCCGTCAACGACGACCTTGTGAATGACGGGGGGATTATGGACCTATGGACTAGGGAGGCAAGGCTATTTAAATATGGCTCTGGGTCAGGAACTAACTTTTCAAACATCAGGTCACGCAGTGAAGCTTTGTCTGGTGGTGGGGAATCATCAGGTTTGATGTCCTTCCTGAAAATTGGGGATCGTGCCGCAGGGTCGATTAAGTCAGGAGGAACTACTAGGCGAGCCGCAAAAATGGTAATTGTTGATATTGACCACCCTGATATTGAGGAGGTTGTTTCTTGGAAGGTGGTAGAGGAGCAAAAAGTATCGGCATTGGTTGCTGGTTCAAAACTGCATAAGAAATACACAGGAATGATTGTTGATAGCGTGCGCTTGTGGGATGGAGATGAAGAGTCATCATGCTCCCTGAAGTTTAATCATGAATTACGCAGGGTAATGAAAGAGGCTGTAGAGAGTGGGATTCCCGCCAGTTATCTGCATAGGGTGTTGCAGACTTTGCAATGTGGAGAAGACCCCCCTGATGTTATGGTATATGATGTTGATTGGGACTCGGAGGCGTATCTTACTATATCAGGGCAGAATTCTAACAATTCTGTACGGGTGACGGATGACTTTCTGGAAAAAGTACAGAAAGATGAAACGTGGGATTTAATTAGGAGGACTGATAAAACAGTTGTCGAGACGGTGCAGGCGCGCGAATTATGGGATAAAATTTCTTATGCGGCGTGGGCATGTGCAGATCCAGGTGTGCAGTATCACGATACAATTAATGAGTGGAACACCTGTTCTGTTTCTGGAGAAATAAGAGCTTCCAATCCATGCTCTGAGTATATGTTTCTGGATAATACAGCTTGTAATCTTGCTTCTTTGAACTTACTAAAATTCATAGATGGTGATAATAAATTTAACATTTATCTTTTTGAGCATGCTATAAAACTGTGGACTCTTACACTGGAGATATCTATAGCAATGGCACAATTTCCAAGTAAGGAGATAGCAGTTCGCTCTCACCGTTATCGTACAATAGGGCTTGGGTTTGCCAATCTTGGAGGCATACTGATGTCTATGGGGTATGGCTACGACTCCGATGAGGGCAGAGCGTTGTGTGGCAGTATAACTGCGATTCTTACTGGAGCAGGTTATGTGACATCGGCTGAAATTGCTGCAGAGAAGGGAGCTTTCCTAGGGTATGCGGTAAATAGCGAAGCAATGATGCAAGTTGTACGGAATCATCGCCATTTAGCTTATTGTGAGCCACTTCAATGTAGAGGACTTAGTAAAATACCAGTTGCTCTTGATGCGGATAATTGCCCTGATGATGAACTTATTAGGGCAGCCAGAAGAATATGGGATGAGGCTGTAGAAAAGGGAGAGCTTTACGGGTTTCGTAACGCGCAGATTAGTGCTATTGCGCCAACTGGTACAATCGGGCTGATGATGGATTGTGATACTACAGGGATAGAGCCTGATTTCGCACTTGTAAAATTTAAGAAGTTAGCAGGTGGTGGATACTTCAGAATTATTAATAATGCTGTGCCTAGGGGGTTGCGTTCTCTTGGATACAGTGATGACAATATAGAACAGATTGTTAAATATGTTCTTGGGCATGGTACTCTACACGGTGCTCCAGCAATTAATCACGATACTTTAAAACAGAAGGGTTTTACTGATGAAGTGTTAGAGAGCGTGGAAAAGCGTTTATCTGGAGTTTTTGATATTCAATTTGCTTTTAATGTATGGAGTCTAGGGAAAGATTTTCTGCTTAATGATCTAAAGGTTCCGCAAGATAAAATATTTGATCCATCATTTAATTTATTGCAATTTATAGGATTCTCAGCGGATGATATCCGGAATGCCAATATGTATTTGTGTGGTGCCATGTCTCTTGAGGGGGCTCCTATAATTTCTGATGAACATATTGGGGTATTTGATTGTGCAAATCCTTGTGGTAGGAATGGGACAAGAAGTCTTTCTGTTACAAGCCACATTATGATGATGGCAGCATCTCAGCCATTTGTGTCGGGTGCAATATCCAAGACCATTAATATGCCAGCCAGTGCGACGGTAGGTGATTGTCGTGACGCATATATGTTGTCTTGGGAGTTGGGTCTTAAATCAACAGCTTTATATAGAGATTCCTCAAAATTAAGTCAGCCTTTGATGTCTATGATGGTTGACGATGACACTATAGAAAATCTTAAGGATGATTTATCTCAGAAGGTTTATCAAGCAGATAAGGTTGTGGCAATATCTAATCATGTTGTTGGTAGCCTTGCATCAGGTGGTAGTGAATTACAACAACAGCAAGGTCTTGATGGAAGATCACGTGAAAAGTTACCTTTCCGTAGAAAAGGCTATACACAGAAGGCTGTAGTGGGGGGGCATAAGATATACCTTAGGACAGGAGAATATCTTGACGGACGCTTAGGAGAGATATTTATTGATATGCATAAAGAAGGAGCGGCTTTCCGTAGTTTAATGAATAATTTTGCTATTGCTGTATCGGTAGGTTTGCAATACGGGGTACCTCTTGAGGAGTATGTTGATGCTTTTACTTTTACAAGATTTGAACCTGCTGGAGTAGTGAGAGGAAATGATTCTATAAAGCATGCTACTTCTTTATTGGATTACGTCTTTAGGGAGCTGGCTGTTTCGTACCTTGGTCGGGATGATCTTGCACATGTAAAACCTGATGATGCAATGCAGCATGTGAAGAATGGGAAAATGGATGATGCTACCTTTTCCAGAGATGATAACGCGCTATATGATTCGATGGGTATTATACAAGCTGTTGCTTCTTTGGGGTACTTACGTCGAGGCTCTTCAGCTTTATCTGATCTTGGAGAGGGTATTCCCACCACAGCTTCTACCGTTGTAGGGAGTGAACCTTCATTTATGGGCGGGGCTACTGTATCCAATGTAGGGAATAATCTTACTGCTATTGTTTCTAAGTACCACCGTGAGGAGGCTTCTTTAAGAGGATATGAAGGCGATGCATGTGGTGATTGTGGAAATTTCACGATGATTAGAAATGGTACGTGTTTAAAATGTGACACATGTGGTGCTACTAGTGGGTGCAGCTAGAATATTAGTTGACAAATCATATTCTTTATTAGAGCATGAGTTCCACTCCATTTTTAGAGTTTCTAGTTTTTCTTGACAATATGTATGTGTATAGCTTGTTTGCGTAGTATTTGGTTAGTATAATATGATTCCAGTTGAAAAAATTAATCGTATACTGGAACGTTGTGAATTAATAGAGAAGAAGTTATCAGAACCGATAGGTCCTGATGAGATGATTTCTTTATCTAAGGAGTATGCTGAGGTTTCAGATCTTGTAAGACTTGCACGGTTGTATAGAGGATTAACAGAAGATATTGAGGTTGCACATGAGATGTCTGCAAGTGATGATCATGAGACTTCCTCGTTTGCTAGGAGTGAGATTGCTAGACTTACGGATGAAATCTCGGATGTAGAGGGAGAAATCCAAGGTTTCTTAATAGCTCAGGACGAGAATGATGAGCGTTCAGTTATTTTAGAGATACGAGCTGGAACAGGCGGTGATGAAGCGGCTTTATTTGCAGCAGAGCTGTATCGAGGATATACCAAATATGTGGTTAATCAGGGTTGGAAGATAGAAGTTATTGATGCAAGTTATACACCTATTGGTGGAATAAAAGAGATTGTGGCATCAGTAAAGGGTAAGAAAGTATTTGCAAGGTTAAAGTACGAATCAGGAGTACATAGAGTACAGCGCATTCCTGAGACAGAGTCAGGGGGTAGGATCCATACTTCCACTATCACAGTAGCCGTGTTACCTGAGATTGAGGAAGTGGAATACAATATCCCCGACACAGATCTAAGGATAGATACAATGCGAGCATCTGGGGCTGGAGGACAGCATGTTAATAAGACGGAGTCTGCAGTACGTATAACACATATTCCGACGGGTATTCAGGTTGTTTCATCAGAAAAATCACAACATCAAAATCGTGCTCGTGCTATGAATATTTTACGTGCAAGATTAAGAGATATTCAAAAGCGAGAGCAGCAGGAAGCACGTGATGCGGATAGAAAAGGGCAGATAGGAACAGGAGACAGGTCAGAAAGAATAAGAACATATAATTTCCCACAGGGAAGAACAACAGATCATCGTGTGAAAGTTACAATCTATAAGCCTTTTGAGTTATTTGAAAATCAGCTGGATGAATTGATTGATGCATTACATGCCGCAGATCAGGCCGCCCGTCTTGAAGCTGAGATGGGAACGCAATGAATATAGAGTTCGCATTACAGGATGCAACAGAGCGTATGCAAAAGGCTGGGATTGAGGATGCCTCTCGTGAGGCGTCTATATTAATGGCTTGGTCTATAGGAATTACAAATACAGAAATGTTAGGTATTAGAAGAAGCGATTGCTTGTCAGAAGAGGGATTGAAAAAATTTGAACTCTGTATATTACAGAGGGTACAGAAAAGACCTGTCTCACAGATTATTACTAGCAGAGAGTTTTATAATAGTAGATTCTTTGTAGATTCGCGAGTTCTTGATCCTCGTCCTGAGAGTGAAGTACTTGTTGATAAGGCGGTTGATTTTTTGAGAAGACGTTCAGGAAAATGGGATAATTGTAACATACTGGATCTTGGTGTTGGTAGTGGTGCTCTTTTAATATCAGTATTAAGGGAAATCCCTTTTGCATGTGGGTTAGGAGTAGATATCAGTCAGGATGCTTTGTCTGTTGCAAAAATAAATGTTGATGCTTTTTGCATGAGTGATCGCATTAAATTATCTTTAGGTAATTGGTTGGATGGTATTACTAATAAGTTTGTAGTATTAATGTGTAATCCTCCCTATATTGATAGTGCAGAGTTTGAGCATCTTAGTGATGAAGTAAGAGTATGGGAACCAGCAATTGCTCTTATGCCTCATGATGGTGATGGTCTATCAGTGTATAAGGAGCTAGCTCCGCGTATAGGGAGCATAATGGAAGATGATGGTATAGCGCTATTTGAAACTCCAATAAAATACGAGCGTCCTGTTGCTGATTTGTTTATTGAATTGGGTTATGTGGTAGATACTTTGAAAGATATTGAGGGAATTACACGAGGTGTGTGTGTTCACAGGGGATCTGCTTAACATATCATTAGAGTTATTTATGTTAATGTTATATCTAGGTTATGATAGCATGTATGTATTACAGTATGTAAAGTAGATGTGCAGTTGTGAGGCGTGTGTATACGCTTATTCCTTGGATATTTTAGAGTCCCGTATGTAAGGGTATGAAATTAGTATCGGTAGAGATTCTTATTTCGTGTTTTGTTTTAGTTTGAAGTGAGGGGTATGAGACAGTCGCATAATAATAAGGGGGGTGGCCGTAGGCATGGTGGGCGAGGAAGCTCTGGTAATACATCCAGAAGACCTTCTAATGCTGGCCAGACGGTTAACAGGGTATTTGAGAGTATAGGCCCTGAAGGTAAGATTAGAGGTTTCCCTCAGCAATTGATAGAGAAGTATCAGTTGTTTTCTAGAGATGCATGTGCCCAAGGTGACCGTATTATGGCAGAAAACTACGCTCAGCATGCAGAACATTATGTAAGGTTGTTATTATCTCGTAATGTTTCTACTCCTGCGCCATCTTTTGATAGCGAAGGAGAGGATGGTAAGTGCGTAGATGATAGTAATAATACACAATTTTCAGAAGATAGCCAAAGAAGTATTGATGAAGATATTGAATGTAACGGTATGCCCGATGAATCTATGGATGCAGAAAGTATGAATGATACTGCTCAAGATATGGGAAGCGGTAGAAGTGATATTGATGTTGAGAAAGTAAGTCGTTCACCTGTTAAGCGCAGACCTGTCAGCAGGCAGAGTAAGAAAGATACAAATGATAAACTTGAGTCTGTTGATGGCATTGTTGATATTGAGAGTAGTACTGCAGAAAAGATACCAGACTTACCAAACACAGATAGAGCACATGTAGATGCAGAGCAGACAGACAGCGCTCCACAGCATAGAAAGGTAAGAAAAAGAAGAGTATCTGCACATGATAGTGAGACAACGCATGACGATACACAGAAAGATATTTCCGAAACTCCTGAACATTCTGATCTCGATGATAAAGCAGTTGATGTATCTACTGGAACAATTATTAGAGCTAGAAAAAAGAGGAGTAGCATTAGAGTAAAAGGGTAGTTCTACAAGACTATTTATTAAAGGCTGTTGTTAAAATGGTAATGTTTATTGATAATACAAAAGATTCGTTGTTTAAAGATGTAATGAGACGTCTTCCTTCACTTAGTTGTGTCGGGAACAAGGTTGTATCTGACTCGGTAAGTAATATTATTCATGGCATTCGTACTCGAGGCGACGAAGCGCTATTAGAGTATACAAAGCAGTTTGATAATTTTGATGCAGGCAGTGTTAGTAAGATTGTATTATCTGAATATGATATGAGGAATGCTAAAAGCCAGGTAGATGCTGAACTTAGAGAAGCTATTACATTAGCTGCTACACGAATTAGAAAATATCAACAAGATATTATGCCTTGTAGTAGTGATAAGGTATGCTTTGATAATGATGGAATATCAGCAGGATGGCGTTGGAGTCCTGTAGATCGTGCTGGAATATATGTTCCTGGTGGCAAGGCAGTATATCCATCCTCTGTTCTTATGACTGCTATTCCAGCTATTGTTGCAGGTGTGCGAGATGTTGTAATGTGTACGCCAGCCTTGGGAGGAGTATGTAATCCTGTATTGCTGTTTGCGGCTAGTGTGGCAGGTGTTAATACTATTTATTGTGTTGGAGGATCTCAGGCAATTGCAGCGATGGCTATAGGGACAGATACAGTAAGGAAAGTCGATAAAATAGCTGGTCCTGGTAATGCATATGTATCTGAGGCAAAAAGACAACTCTATGGGGAAGTAGGCATTGATATGATAGCAGGCCCTACAGAAATTATGGTGTTGGCGGATAGTACAAGTAACCCTGAATGGGCTGCTATTGATCTTTTGAGTCAGGCAGAGCATGATGAAATGGCGAGGGTGATTCTTGTAACCGATAGCAGAGACGTAGGTAATAAGATTGCGGAATATGTAGAGCGTTATATTAATAGCGGGACAAAGAGATCGGACATTATTCGTAAAAGTTGGGATACATATGGTACTATAGTTGTTGTAGATGACATGGTAACTCAGGGTGTTGCCATAGTGAATATGATAGCTCCGGAGCATTTAAGTATTTCTACAGCGGATCCAGAATCGCTTCTGCCTTTGATAAGAAACGCAGGGGCAATTTTTTTAGGGCAAGATACACCTCAGGCAATTGGTGATTATATTGCTGGTCCGGATCATGTATTACCTACATCTGGGTCTGCTCGTTTTTCTTCTGCGTTGAGTTGTATGGATTTTATGAAGCACAGTTCTATTATAAGATGTAACCGTGGCCAATTCTCAGGTATTGGTGAGAAAGCAAGTTTAATAGCTATAGAAGAGGATTTCCCTGCTCATGCTTTGTCTATTAACATGAGAATGTAATTGTGTATATAAATATATTTTCTGGCATTTAATGTGAGATTAGTTATTTCATGAAAGTATGTAGTGTTTGTGATATGTAAAGGTAAAGGAGCGTAGGGTATGGGATCATCCAGTGCAATATATGTAGATGTTAGTAACAATACTTCGAACCTTCCAAGGTGGAATTTGGATGATTTATATTTATCAATGGAAGATCCTGCTATTAAGAGAGATTTTACCTATCTGCGTGAGTCAGCGGAAGAATTTTCTAATAAATATAAAAATAAAGTAACAGAATTATTACAGAATGATCCAGATGCATTGGTTGATGCTATTGTTAAGTATGAAGACATATGCTGTATTTTTACTCGTATAGCCACATATGCTTCGCTATTGTATCATCAGGATGCTACAGATCCGTTAAGGGTGCAATTTCTGGGGAATGTGCAGAATGATATTACTGAGATATCATCATTATTGGTTTTCTTTCTATTGGAGTTAAATACACTGGATATGTGTGTATTAAATACACATGCGTCTAACCACATTAAGTTGGCTCACTATATTCCATGGTTAAATAAATTAAGAAAAACAAGAGAGTATCAGTTATCTCATGAGCTGGAGTCATACATTCATGATATGGATACTGTTACATGGTCGTCTTGGTGTAGATTATTTGATGATACTTGGGCGCAACAGGTATTTGAGATTAATGGAGGAACATGTTCTCTTGAAGAAGTGTTAGCGACTATGACATTAAATGATCGTGAGGCACGAAGAGAGGCTGCCAGAGTGCTATCAGAACGTTTCTATGAGAAACGGGAATTATTCACTATTATTCTGAATACTTTAACAAAGGCAAAGGCAGTACAAAGCCACTGGCGTAAATATCCACTGCCTCAATCATCAAGGCATATTGCAAATGACGTTGAGCCAGAGGTAGTCCAGGCATTAAGAGATTCAACAGTTGAGGCGTATGAAAGAATATCTCACAGGTATTATTTGCTGAAAACTAAGTGGTTAGGGTTGGATAAGCTTGAGTTCTGGGATCGGAATGCTCCTATAGTATGTGAAGGTGAAGTTACTTATTCATGGGATGAAGCTCGTGATATTGTACTATCAGGTTTTGCCGATTTTCATCCTCGTATGCATGATATAGCACAAAGATTCTTCCAGAATGGATGGATTGATGCAGCTGTTACACCTGGTAAGTCTCCAGGTGCGTTTGCACATCCTGCTTCCAATGATACACATCCTTTCGTAATGATGAACTTTATTGGTAAGCCACGTGATGTGATGACTCTTGCCCATGAATTAGGTCATGGAGTTCATCAAATACTGGCTAAGGAGCAAGGTGAATTATTATCTTCAACACCTTTAACTTTGGCTGAAACAGCATCAGTATTCGGCGAGATGTTAGTATTTAGAAAGTTATTAAATCAAGAAACACGTCCTGCTCATAGAAGAGCATTAATAGCAAATAAGGTCGAAGATGCAATAAATACCTTAGTTAGGCAGATAGCCTTTTACGATTTCGAGAGTAGGGTGCATATCGAGAGGGCAAAGAAAGAATTAACATCTGAGGATTTTGGAGATATATGGATGGAGGTTCAAAAAGAGAGCCTAGGACCAGCGTTTAATTATCCTGAAGAATATAGAAATTATTGGTGTTATATTCCGCATTTTATACATACTCCTTTTTATGTTTATGCATATGCTTTTGGATATGGGCTTGTTAGTGCTTTATTTAAGCTTTACGAGACAGGATATGATGATTTTCATAACAAATATTTTGATATGTTAAGATCAGGCGGAAGACATCATCATTCAGATTTATTGAAACCTTTTAATCTTGACGCATCGAAGAAAGAGTTTTGGAGTCTTGGTCATCAGCTTGTTGATGAGTTAGTATCTATGTTACATGAGCAAGAGTGAAGCAATTGTATTGATAGATGCATAATCTTATATTTTGAGCTTGCATTCAAGACGCTTTACTGTCACCATAGCGGTCAGATATAGGTTCTTGTGTATTTATACAATTGTATTTGCGCCCGTAGCCCAACTGGATAGAGCACTTGACTACGGATCAAGAGGTTGGGGGTTCGAATCCTCCCGGGCGCGCCACTCTGTGAACATTCGTTGCACCGACTAACAAATCAAACGGCTGTCATAGGGAAAACCGCAGTGTTTACCATGTGGGTTTAGGTTTGGAAACACTATTGGATCAACCGCTTTACCCCCCCCTTATTGCTCGAGCCCTTGAAGATTTGAGAGCCCGTTTTTTTGTGTTGGTAGTAAAGGTTTCTTTGCTTGGATGATTTTCAGTAGTATCAGCAAGTATATACAGTCTTCTCATATAGAAGACGGAGCCTATTTTTTTACTCTCTTAAAATTCGTGTACGATATTACGTAACTGATATTATAATCGTTAGTGTTGTATATTGCTTATATGCAAAGAAGAATCATCTCCATCAACAGACGGTGACTTTACAACGGAAATTTCCTCGCTATTATCTGCACACTGAGATATATCTCCAGATAAGGCAATTTTAAGAACATCAGAGACATTAGAAGCAGGAATTATCTCTATTTCATCGAGAACATTCTTAGGGACATCCTCAAGATCCTTCACATTATCTTTTGGGATGATAACAGTTTTCAGACCACCTCTCAAAGCAGCAAGTAATTTCTCCTTAAGCCCACCAATAGGAAGAACTTTCCCCATGAGCGTTACTTCACCAGTCATAGCAATAGTACGCTTAACAGGAACAGCACTGATAAGCGATACTAAAGACGTGACGATGGTAATACCAGCAGATGGTCCATCTTTAGGAATTGCTCCCTCTGGTACGTGAATATGAAAGTCATATGGAGCAACATCGTCATTTCTTAAATTAAGAGAAGACATATTAGATTTTATATATGAGAAAGCTGCTTCTACAGATTCCTTCATAACATCTCCCAGCTTCCCTGTTGCTTTCACACGACCTTTTCCTATTACCTTTGCGGCCTCAATGGTTAGAAGATCTCCGCCCATAGCTGTCCATGCCAGACCTGTGGTGACTCCGATAAGATCAGTATCTTCAGCAATACCAAAGCGATATTTCCTGGTTCCCAGAAAATCTTTAAGAGAAGATGTATTAATATCAATATGTTTGACCTTATCTCTTTCAAGTAGGTAAACAGCCTTTCTACAGATTTTTGATATTTTACGATTAAGATCACGCACTCCAGATTCACGAGTATAAAAGCGTATAATATCAATGATTACATCACTATTAATATCTATCTCATTGTCACGTACCGAATTAGTACGCATCAGTTTCTTTATTAAGTGGGCTCTTGCTATTTCAAGTTTTTCTTCCTCTGTATATCCAGAGATATGTACAATTTCCATTCTATCGATCAGAGGAGTAGGCATATCAAGAGTGTTAGCAGTAGCAACAAACATAACATTAGAGAGATCGTAACCTACATCAACGTAGTTATCGACAAATGACTTATTTTGTTCAGGATCAAGTACTTCTAACATAGCAGAAGAAGGATCTCCTCTGAAGTCGTGACCCATTTTGTCAATTTCATCAAGCAGAATAAGAGGGTTTATCGTTTTACTTTTTTGCATTGATTGTATAATTTTACCTGGCATAGCTCCAACATATGTTCTGCGATGACCACGTATTTCGGCTTCGTCTTTCACTCCTCCCATCGAATTACGAATGAACTCACGACCTGTTGCTGTAGCAATAGACCTAGCAAGAGAAGTCTTTCCAACACCTGGAGGGCCAACAAAACATAGTATTGGTCCTGTCATTCTTGAATTACGCTTTTGGACAGCTAAAAATTCCAGAATATGCTCCTTCACTCTAAGAAGAGAGTAGTGATCTTTATCCAGTATCTCTTCAGCCTTGGCAATATTCTTCTTAAGTTTTGTTTTCTTAGTCCAAGGTAAAGATATGATACAATCAAGATAGTTTCTCACAATAGCAGATTCTGCTGACATAGGAGTCATACTACGCAATTTCTTAAGTTCAGAGTCGGCCTTTTCTTTAACGTGCGATGGTAGCTTAAGAGAGGAGAGGGTTTTCTCTAGCTCATTGATATCGTCAGGGGAAGAACCAGAGCTTCCACCCAATTCTTGCTGTATGGCTCTGATACGCTCATTGAGGTAGTACTCTTTTTGCGTTTTATCCATCTGTTTTTTTACGCGTCCCTCAATTTTTTTCTCAATTTGCAGAATAGAAATTTCATAATTCAATAGCTTGAAAAGTAACTCACACCTTTCTTCAATATCCAAAATATCCAGAATAGACTGACGTTCAGCTATTTTTATATCTATATGACTTGCAATGACATCTATTATTCTTGAAATTGAATCAATCTGAGAGATAGTTGATATAGTATCAGCTGGAATTTTCTTGCTTAATTTACAATATTTACGAAACTCTTCCAGAATAGATCTTCTTAAAGCTACACTTATGGATTGCTCACATTCTGCTTCATGCAGCTCAGTGACAGAGGCTTTTAAAAAATCAAAAGCATCATCATTGTCATTGTCATTGGCATTTTCATTAGTTGAGGGAATAAAGTGTTTGTCTGGTAATATACTTTTAATTTCACCTCTTGCATGACCTTCAATAAGAACTTTTACCGTTCCATCAGGCAAACGCAGTAGTTGTAGTACAGAAGCAATAGTTCCAGTTGCATATAATCCAGATTCGTCAGGATTATCTTCATCTATATCCTTCTGAGTGACCAAGAATATATTCCTATCATTCTTCATCACGTATTCAAGTGCGTTAACAGAACGTTTTCTTCCAACAAACAAAGGCACTATCATGTGAGGGAAAATCACAATATCCCTTAAAGGTAGCACCGCGGACAATGCAGATGGTAAAAACGTGTCATCAGACATCAAAGCCTCCTCTGCTTATTCCTACTCTGTAAATTTTCCTCGCACCACAAACATAAGCAAGAACCCATCGTATGCTTACAAAGGTAGCATTATGCTTTATGTAAATCAATCATACATATACATCATGTTAAGCAAGGGCTTTATTTTTTTGATCTTTATAAATCAACAATGGTGGCACATTATTTTTTATAGAATCTTCTGTTACAATGACCTCCTCAATATTTTCCATAGTAGGGATTTCAAACATTACATCAAGTAACAGGTGTTCCATTATAGACCGTAGCCCTCTAGCCCCAGTTTTTCGCTCGATAGCCTTTCCTGCTATCGCATGACAAGCACCTTCTGAGAAAGTTAATGTTACATTTTCCATATCAAATAATTTCTGGTACTGTTTTACGAGAGCATTCTTAGGCTCCTGCAAGATACGTACAAGTTTATCTGTGTCAAGCTCTTCAAGGGTTGCAATTATAGGTAGACGTCCTACAAATTCTGGGATCAGACCAAATTTTAATAAGTCCTCCACTTCGACCTTCTTTAGAATTTCTACATCTCCGCTTGCTGTCTTGTCTCTAATCTGAGCTCCAAAACCTATACTTGTACCTCTACTTCTATTCTCTATAATTTCTTGTAAGCCAGAGAAAGCGCCGCCACAAATGAATAAGATGTCAGAAGTGTCTACGCGTAGAAACTCCTGCTGAGGATGCTTCCTGCCTCCCTGAGGAGGGACAGAGGCTATTGTACCTTCCATGATCTTTAGTAATGCTTGCTGTACACCTTCCCCAGAAACATCACGGGTAATTGAGGGATTATCAGACTTACGACCTATTTTATCTACCTCATCTATATAGACAATACCCTGTTGAGCCTTTTCTACATTGTAGTCAGCAGCTTGTAGCAGTTTTAATATTATGTTTTCTACATCTTCACCAACATACCCAGCCTCAGTAAGAGTAGTGGCATCTGCTATGGTGAAAGGCACATTTAGTACACGAGCAAGTGTTTGGGCAAGCAGAGTCTTCCCACATCCTGTAGCACCAATTACCAGAATATTAGATTTAGCCAGTTCTACATCTGAAGAAGTCTGATTCTGTCTTATCCTTTTATAATGATTGTGCACAGCGACCGATAGAATCCGTTTTGCAGTGTCCTGTCCTATTATATATTCGTCCATGATTCCAGCTATATCTCTGGGGCTTGGAATATCATGTCCATTCTTTGAGGTGTTACTCTTTGTGCTTTCACTAATTATATCTGTACATAATTCAACGCATTCATTACATATAAATACGCTAGGTCCAGCAATTAATTTGCTAACTTCATGCTGACTTTTCCCACAAAAAGAGCAATAAAGAGGTGGTTTCTTGCTAGTATCATCGGTTTTGGGCATATTAGCTAACTCCAGTATCAAAGCTTGTAGTAATCATAAGAATAAATGCAACAAACTTACAAATAGTTACAACCAGTGTAGTTTATAGTTTTTTATGCAATGATTATATAATTTAAGTATATGCATATCATCACTGCGTCTGATCGTCTTTCTTGTCATCTTCAGGTTGACCATCAGAAGAATCTTCTCTGTATTGGACCACTTTATCAATCAGCCCCCATTTGATGCATTCTTCTGGAGTCATGAAGTTATCTCTATCCAGTGCCTTTTCTACTATGCTTGTCTTCTGGCCTGTATGTTCAGCATATATCTTGTTAAGGCGTTTCTTAAGATGTGATATTTCCTGGGCGTGTAATAGTATATCTGAAGCTGTTCCTTGGAATCCGCCAGAAGGCTGGTGTAACATCACTCTACTGTTAGGAAGAGCAAATCGCAGGCCTTTCTGTCCAGCAGCAAGCAGAAGAGAACCCATCGAAGCAGCCTGCCCAAGTACAAGAGTAGAGACAGCAGGGCGTATATAGCGCATTGAGTCATAAATTGATAGCCCAGAGGTCACAACACCGCCAGGACTATTAATATACATAGAAATTTCTTTCTTGGGGTTATCAGACTCAAGAAAAAGAAGCTGGGCAACAATTAACGAAGATATCGCATCGTGTATTGGCCCTGAAACAAAAATGATTCTTTCCTTAAGAAGGCGTGAATATATATCGAAAGACCTTTCACCTCTTGCTGTCTGCTCAACAACAATTGGCACTAAAGTATTCATATATGTGTCAAAAATATCAGCTCCCATACTTCTCCTGTTGTCTCATCCCAGATGTAAAACATATTTCATGCACTCTCTTAGCAAAAGAGCAGACTCATAATTAATTATTCCATTACTCTGATTTCCTCCTCAAGTTCACGAACTGTAACTTTACGATCCTCACAATTCAATGACTGAGCCAGAAAATCAATTGTTTTCTCCTGTAGAATCTGGGCATATAACCCACGAATATGAGATTCATCAGAATTGAGCCACTGCATATATTCTTTCTCTTCCCCAGGATACAGTTCTGCTGATCTCTGAGTTACGCTGTCACTAAACTCCTCATTGCTGAGTTTAATCCCATTTTCTACCCCAACTTTGCTAAGATACAAATTGATTCGTACTCGTTCCATTGCAGATTCAGCAATGGAATGATTTATATCAGACGTATCTTCAGCAGGCACTATATCGTTGGTATTCTCTGAAATATGCTCATCATCTAAAGATGTAGACTTTTCCGTAGAAACGCTGACAGTTTCCCCATCAGATTCATCAGCCGAAGTAGATACTTCTTCCTGGCTTACATCATCTTCCTCGGCGTCTGTATCCAAGTTAGACGATTCATACTCATTAAGTAGAAGTTGATATTCGCGATCAAAGGCACTCTTAGGAACATCAAACTTAAGGTTCTTCCCAATTGCTCGTACCATTGTTTCCTTCAGCAATGCCACACTTCTGTTGTCGTAGAAGTTTTTTATTCTTTCTGCCATGGAGGAACGCATCTCTTCCATTGTGTCTATATTTGCAGTCTTAAGTATTTCTTCTTCAGAAGGAGAGTTATCTGCCGTCTGAACTTTGCTAATTGAGCAGCTAAACACAGCGTGCTTACCAGCAAGCATGTCAAAATGATAGTCCTGTGGGAAGTTTACTTCAACATCTGGAGTATCACCAGTTTTATACCCTTTTAAGCCTTGTTCTAAGTCTTGTATAAGCTGGTTAGAGCCAATAATAACATCATGGTTTTCAATGTGACTATTTGTGATTTCCTCACCATCAATAAATCCACGCGCACTTAAAGTAACACGGTCTCCCTCCTCAATAACAGTGTCTGTAGGCTTGTCTTTATATACTGTTCTACTGCGTACAAAGCTTGCAATACCTTCATCTATCATGCCATCAGTAATTTCAACAACAGCTTTGCTAATGCCAAGGTTATTGATATCTATATCGTCAATGCTAGGTGAGAGTTCAACACTAAGATTAAATTTCAGGAGATTAGAATCATTTCCATTTTCCAGATTTTCCTCTAATTCAGGGGTTCGAAATGGCCTGATATTATTACGTTGCAAGTATTCATCAACCTCAGTTTCTATAGAGGTACGAAGAATTCTATCACGTATCTCGTTTCCCATCATTCGCTGAATTATTGAAAAAGGAACCCTACCTCTCCGGAATCCTTTAATCTGTAAGGTTAACTGTCTCTCCATCATTTCTTTCCGTGCAGCTTGTTCAATATCATCTATAGCTATACTCAGAAGATAACTTCGGTTGAGTCCTTGATTCTCTATTTCTTCAATATTCAGCATTGTTTTCCAACTCCTACAAGAAAGCATCATACACATCATTGTGATAGCTGGTAACAACCAGTATACACGAGTGACACATGGTGCGGACGAAGGGACTTGAACCCCCACACCTTTCGGCACAAGAACCTAAATCTTGCGTGTCTACCTGTTTCACCACGTCCGCCAACAAATATATCATTATTAGTTTTTTCCTTACAAATTAACCAATAACCGCATGTCATATGTCATTTCTAACCTAGCTTTGTTATAGCGTCAATGATGTTGTAAGTAACTTATGTAGTGTGAATAGGTGAATTCTTTATTAAAATATCATTTGTTATTGATTTAAAGTAGGAACTACCGCTTTCTACATGATCTCTTGTTATTGGAAGGTACTTGGAAGATATGCACATTTTGCACATGGTGTGGTATCATTAGAAGGAAGTATATGTTTTTAATACAGATTCTATAAGTATTTTATCGGAGGGGTGATTGAGTTCCCATAAGCTAAAGGGAGGAGAAGGCATTTCTAATACAGAGATAGAAATATCATTTTCTAAGAATCTTAGCTGTTCAAGCTTCTCAGATGTTTCAAGAGCTCCTGGTTTATAGTTCCCATACTGATGTAGGGCATCAGTACTATAAGCATAAAGACCAATATGTAAGAAAATATTATATAAATCATCTGTCTCAGCGTCATTTGGAAGGAAAGGAATTAAACCTTTAGAGAAATATAATGCTTGCTTATATTTATTAAAAACAACAGTGGTTCCTCCGCTTATTCCTTGTTTCATGTCACTGATAAATTGCGTTTTTTGCTCTTGTGACATCCGAACGCATGGTGTCACAACCGAGGAATCGGCATTATCAAGCATATGATTGATAATAGCATATACAAAGCTTACGGGAGTTAAAGGTGCATCACCCTGGAAGTTGATGATAATATCAGCGTTAATTCGGGTATCTTTAAGTATCGCATCAAGACACCTCTCTGTACCATTTAGGCATGATATATCAGTCATGACAACCGATGCGCCAAAATTTGAAGCACATTCTCTAATTCTTTCATCATCGGTAGCAATATACAACGTCACGCTATAATCATTTCTTAGAGGGATAACTCTTTTTGCCTGATTCCAGACCCAGTAAATCAAAGGAGCTATCTTTCCAGAAGAGTCGCTTAGCTGTACAAGAGGTTTTCCAGGAAAGCGAACGGACTGATATCTTGCCGGAATAATTATAGCTACTTTTTTCATAACAATACCTTTTATGCATTACACAGAATAAAATGCTTTATTCTGCTATATTACTTAAGTCACTTATTTCTGGATGCTGACCTAATAGAGACCTTACAAACTTTAAAAGAACATGCATTTCATTTTGTGAATTTGGACTTTCGCATACAACAACTAAATTAGGAGTATTGGAGGATGCTCTAATAAGAAACCATGCTCCCTTCTCGAAAATGACACGAATGCCATTAAGAGTAATAATTTCATGTATCTTGCGTCCCTCAAAAACAGAGATTGATTCAATATTCTTTGTAATGTAATCGGAGACACTTTCGATCACATTATATTTAACATTGTCACCACAGTTAACCGATATGCTTGGAGTTGACCACGTGCGTGGAAGTGAATCGGAGAACCATGATAATGTTTTATCTTGATTCTCATCTAGCAGACGGCAAATTTCAAGCGCTGCTGTCACAGCATCGTCATATCCTGGCCCAAGAGGTTTACCCATTACATAGTGACCAGATCGTTCAAAGCCCGCAAGAGCACTGTTATCCCTTATGTAACGTTTCATATAGCTGTGACCAGTTTTACAGTATTCTGTATTGGCACCATAAGATTGTAGTACAGGGTCGGAGAAGAAAAGAGATGTAGACTTAACATCTGTAACAAATTTTGCATTTGGGAAATTCTTAGCCCACTTCCTTGCAAGTAAAAGTCCCATCTTATCAGGGTATATAGGATTCCCATTTTCATCAATTACCCAACAGCGATCCCCATCTCCGTCAAATCCCAGAACTCCATCCACTTTATGCTCTTTTGCTGCCTGAATCATTGCTTCCATCATCTTAGGAGATTCAGGGTCAGGGTTGTAATTAGGGAAACTATGATCAGGGGCAGCATGTAGAGGAATAACCTCCACCCCAGTCATCGCCAGTGTTTTGGGGATAAAAAAACCAGCTGTTCCATTCCCACATGCACATACAAAACGCATTTTCCGTGAGAAATTATAGTTTCTTGTGATATGAGATATATAACGGGAGCTTTCATCCGCTATAAACTTGTAGCTACCACCGTTACGTAATTTCCATTTGCCAGACATAGTGATATCTTGCAACGTTTTTATATCATGACTATCACAGGTAAGGGGAGGTTCTTTCCCAAATTTCATCCCAGTCCATCCGTTTGGATTATGCGAAGCTGTTACCATTGCAACAGCTGGAGCCTCAAGATCAAACTGTGCAAAATATGCTATTGGTGAAAGGCAAAGACCAATATCCAGAACATGACAACCAGCAGCAACCAGACCTAGAGATAATGCTGTTTTTACCTGTGTAGAGTAAGATCTATAGTCATGCCCAACGACTATCTTAGGTTCAATCCCAAGTTCATGAAGATAACTTCCAAAAGCCATTCCAACAGCCTGAACTCCAAGAAGATTTATATCCTCAGGAAATTTCCATCTTACATCGTACTCTCTAAAGCCAGTAGGAGCAACGATAGGAACTATATCCCTATCGTGAGAATTCGTAGACATATACTCAATTGGCGTTGGAAACATATTTACACTCCATTATTCCTCACATAGACAAATGCGAACTGAACGACCACTACAGCAATCATCTGCCTCAGCAATGATACGGGTATAATAAACTAATGGAGTTGTAAGTCTACGATTACAAGGTATTCTTTGCAATAGTGCTAGCATAGTCATTGGGTTTGGAAGGTAGAATCTTGGACTTAACAAGGTTATCAATAAGTTGTAGCTTTAAAAGCAGTGGTTCCATAGCATGGATAGGCATCATACTCATACTGTCGGAAGGAGCACGCTCAGGCAATTCGTGAGTCTCAATAAGCAGTGAAGATACTCCTACTGCAATCGCAGCTCTTGCTAAAGAATCATGAAATTCTATTTTCCCCCCAGAATAGGATCCTTCATTACTTGGTTGCTGAACAGAGTGGGTTACATCAAACATAACAGGATAGCCATTTCTTCCCATAATTGTTAGGCTACGCATATCGTTTATGAGGGTATTATATCCAAAACATGTGCCACGTTCACAACATATGACATTACTGTTACCGCTGCTGGATACTTTCTCAGCGGCATATTTCATGCTTCTTGGATCAAGAAATTGTCCCTTCTTTATATTTACAGGCAAGCCGGTATTTCCTGCGGCAACAAGCAAATCTGTTTGTCTGCATAGGAAAGCAGGAATTTGTAAACAATCGACTACTTCTGCCAATTCTCTACATTGCCAAGGCTCGTGAACATCTGTCATAATAGGGCAGCCAACCTGTTTCTTGACGGCAAGGAATATATCCATGCATTTCTCAAGTCCAAGACCTCTGGCTCCAAGGGCTGATGTACGGTTGGCTTTATCGTAAGAAGACTTCAGTACAAATGGAATTTTACACCGCTCACATATATCGCGTATTGTAGTAGCTATATATAGCAAATGTTCATGACTTTCCACTTGGCATGGTCCTGCAAACAAGACAAAGGGAAGATGGTTCGCTATTTCTACATCAAGAATATTGATAGTTCTATTTGCTATAGGCATATATGGTCTTTCGTGTATGATATTGATAAAACTACATTATCAACTCGCAAGACTCTATACAATGCAGTTTATGCAATATACCAATACGACAATTATTATATTATACTGCAATGTTAGAGGGGTATCCTAAAAAGTCAAAACAGTATTTGCTTAGTAATGATAACATTCTGGAAATTATATTCTTATATATGTTAGATGGGGGTATGTAACATGTATGGAGCATAGAATATGCAGGTTTGCAAACCTCAGGGTAGTAATAGTGTTACACCAGATATTCATCACACTGATACATGTAGTGCTGATAATATATCTCATAGTAATAGTGCAGAAAAAAAATATAATACCATATGCTTTCTTGCGATATTTGTGGGGTTATTATCATATAGCGTCGCTATGAACCATAGTATTCATGGTTTATTCTATGTGCTACTATTATTCTTTGTAAAAGCATATATTGCAAAATATGCTTTTCATATATTTTCTAGCTCTGTTTATTATAATATATGCTACTTTGCAGTGCTATTCATGATTCTCGTAACTGGTTGTGCCCTCCTAGACTTTTCTCCTATGGGAATATTCTCTGGATTTTATCAGGATATAGCTTGGTTACATGCTGATGGGGTAGGGCAATTTACGTACCTACACAAGACATTACTAGCTGTGATATACTATCCAATAACATATATATTTCCAGATAATATGCTCTCAATAGAGATATTTACATACCTGCTATGGATGAGTCAGGTAATAATATTATGGTCTTATATATCAAAATTGTGGTGCAGGCGTACAGAAGAAATATATATTATAGTTGCTTTGTTCTCTGTAGTCGGACATGTATGGGTGTATACATCTGTACCAGATGTATATCTTATTTTTAATCTTCTTAGTATTACAGCATGTTTTCTAAATGCACTTCATATACAGCATGGGAGTGGATCTTGGAAAATATGGAGCATATCTGGTGTATGTGTAGGAGCATGTTTCCTTATTTCCATCTTGTATGCAAGCATCCTGCTTATAGCACAGGCTATATCTATAGTCTTATATTATAAAACTATAGATAGGATATGGATTTTCTTTCTTGTTGCGTGTGTATCTGGATATTTATTTATGATTCTAGGTACTGGTGGCATTACATCACATCTATTGATAAGTGATTTTTATTCTTTGGAGCATATTCATACTTTAATGTCAGGCATGATTGTGAATATGAAAGAATTGATTACCATAGAGTCTATTTTTGATAATATTGGAATATTTTCTGCTTCAGGGCAGGATAGAGCTTTCTGGGCATTACAGGGGTTGGAAACTTCATTGCTTTCAAACAGGTCGGCACGGATGCTTGTAGATGCAGTAACATATACAAGATTATCAATGTTCCTATTTGTAGGCATAGGGATTATTTGTGTTCGCGATCACATTCTATCCAATTACTTGTATATCAGCTGTCTCGTAACTATGTGCTGTATGGGCATATCAGGAATATTTACTCAGGATTATATATTTATAGATGTATATTCTTTGATTTTTCCATTTTGTATTGTTTATGCAGGGATTGGCTGCAACATGTGTATTAATTACTTCTCATCTATTATTACTTCTATTAAGCAACTTAAAGTTATTTAATATATATGAATACTTATATAATCTCCGTATATACTTTGTTAAATCAATCTGTAGTATAATCAAGTATCGATATTTGGATTATTTTTATAAATACTTTTCTTATATATTATATCTTAGAGGTTATTGTGTATTTCATTAATAGTATAAAATATAGCGTTGTAAGCGTGGCCTTACTTGCAACTACTTGTGCTGATGCTTACGAGCCAAATGGTATGTATAATGAACCATGTATTGCTTCTATCCATATGCATGAGGGAGTTATTGTTAGACCTCCTCGTGGTTACGTTACTATGTGTGATAGCGGTTTATTTCCCTGTAGTAGTATGATGGATCCCTTCCAATATGAAAATGACCTTGACAATAGTACATTGACAGGCGAAATCCGTCTTAATTATGATAATGAAGTAATTATGGTCGAAGGTATGTGGGATCTTCTTTCGTATGCTAATAGAAAAGTGAATGATATGATAGAACATGTAAGTGATTATCAGAACTATGGAGTAGTGGATCATTGGATCCCCAGCATAGATAAAGGTGATTGCGAAGACTATGTGTTAACTAAGAAATTACTTCTTATGAAAATGGGATGGCCAGAATCATCGCTTATGATTGCAATTGCCAGAACACAGATCTCGGCGTACGATTATCATGCGGTTCTGGTAGTTAAAACAGATCAAGGTGATTTTGTACTTGATAGTGCAAATGACGTAGTATCTCCATGGTGTGAGGTTGGATACAACTGGGTTATGAGGCAGTCTGAGAGAGGCACTAATAATTGGGTACGTATAGTAAATTCAGTTCTAGTAAATTCAGTTCAGTGAATGATATTTTTACTTTGTGTGCTAATATGAGTCGGATGTAATGATTGTTTTAGAACTGGAGGATTTGTGAACGTAGAAGTTACTGCGCTGGATAACGGGGTGAAGGTAGTTACTGAGCGTGTAGATAGTGTTGAATCTGCAGCTTTGGGGTTATGGGTGAGTGCAGGGTCAAGAGCTGAGAGCAAAGCAAGGAACGGGATAGCTCATTTCTTGGAGCATATGGCATTTAAAGGTACAAAAAATCGTACTTCTTTGCAGATATCTGCTGATATAGAAAGTGTTGGTGGGTATCTTAATGCATATACAAGCAGAGAAGTAACAGCATATTACTCACGAGTGCTTGCAGAGCATGTACCAGTGGCTGTTGATATCATATCTGATGTTATTGCCAACTCTTTATTTAGGGAAGAAGATATAGAGGTAGAGAGAGGTGTTATAATTCAGGAGATTAATCAGTCACTTGATGACCCTACTAGTATGATAGATGATATCGCTCAGGAATGCCTTTATCCTAATCAGCCGTTAGGAAGACCAATATTAGGAACAATTGATACTGTATCATCTTTTCAGCGTGACGATTTTGTAAACTTTGTGAAAGATCAGTATACACCTGAGCGAATGATTTTCTCTGCAGCAGGAAAAGTTGATCACAATGAAATAGTAGAACTTGTGCAGAAAGGAGGATTGGCTGCTATCAGCAAATCTGAATCTGTTAATTTTGCCCCAGGGGTATATGTTGGTGGTAATGTGATTCGTCAGAAGGATATAGAGCAGGTTCAGGTGAATATATCTTTCAAGGGAGCTTCTCAGTATGATGATGATCGTTATATAGGACGTATATACTCCACGATTCTTGGGGGAGGAATGTCATCAATGCTGTTTCAGAATGTTAGAGAGAAACTTGGGTTATGTTACGCTATTGGATCTATGTGTATTTCGTATGATGATGTAGGTAATTTTTCCATCTTTGCAGGAACTACTGCTGATAAGCTGGAGAAGCTGTTGGAGGTAGTATCATATGAAATGGAGAATTTTGCTGATGTAGTAACAGGGGAAAATCTGGAAAGTGCGCGTAATAGAGCAAAGGCAAGTCTTTTGATGGGGATGGAATCTGTATCAAACCGTTGTCATCGTTTAGCTCACAATTTACGAATGTATGGAGAGGTGCTGAGTTCTGACTATATCAGGGAGCAGTTTGATAGTGTGACACTGGATGATGTACGCAATTATTCTAGGAAATTACTACAGTCTCATCAGCCATGTATAGCTTTGTATGGTCCTGTGGGAGACTCTATATTGCTTAATGGGCTGTTCAAGGTAAATAAAGCAGCGTAAAAGCAGTGTAAATACATAATGCGAATCATCTATTGAAGTATGAGAAGTATATATTTTGGGTAATACGTATGATGCAGTCTGATCAACAGATTGTGTGGTATTATAGTAATGTACTGGTGCCATACACAGAAGCGTGCAGGTGGCAGGAAAGCACCGCTGGTAAAATTGCCAAGAAAGAGCATGCTGAATGTGTATGGTTACTAGAGCATCCTCCAATGTATACACGTGGCTCTTCGTCGATGGATTATGAGTATCTGGATGAAAATAATGGGATACCAGTTTATCCTTCAGGTAGAGGAGGAAGGTATACTTATCATGGTCCAGGTCAGCGGGTTATATATGTATTATTAAACCTGAATAATCGTACATGTGACTTACATGCTTTTCTTTACAGTCTTGAAGAATGGATTATTAGAGCTTTACAACGATATTCCTTAGAATGTTATAGGCAAAAGGGGAAAACGGGAGTATGGGCTTGTGACCATACTAATATGTGTAACAGTCAAGGTAAGATCGCTGCAATTGGCGTGAGAGTACGAAAATGGATTACTTTCCATGGGATAGCTTTGAATATATCCACAAATCTAGATGATTTTAGAGGTATTATCCCATGTGGACTTATAGGAGAAGATGTTACAAGTATTGCACGAATTACAGGAAAAGATGAGTTAGTTGGGGCATTAGATAAAGATCTGATGATAACTTTTGAAGGTATTTTTGGAGGTGGGAGTACACTTAATATTAAACCTCATCCTGTTTTTGAGTAAACAATGCGTTTTTTCACAAGATAAGTATTAAGTGCTTCACAATACGCTGAGTACATGTTAATAGTAGAACCTATGCCTCATTGTGTTATGGGTTGTACATGCGGTCGTGGCGGAATCGGTAGACGCGCAGCGTTGAGGTCGCTGTGGGCTAGCCCCGTGGAAGTTCGAGTCTTCTCGACCGCACCATTCTCCTGTTTTGTTAGTACACGTATCTTTCCGTTCTACAATAGGAATATTTTATATTATTAGGTTATAAAATATTAGGTATAGCTTTGGAGCAAGCGTTCAGTGACCATTACATAGAATAAGACTTTTAATAAATAAAGGGCTATACATTTTTTGTGCAAAGCTGATTTTATCTTGAATCAATCTGTTCGCATTTATTGAGTTTGGGAATGTATCTGATATTCGATTTGCTAAAGCGTATATCTAAGTCAAATTCATACATCCTACTTAATCTTATGAAAGTGAGACACTTGTGAGAATCAGAATTTTTATTCGTATTATAGGTTAGAATATTGGTGACCAGCTGGCACCATGTATATATGTCAGTGCTGTTGTGTACAATATTTTTGTTTTATGAAGGATATCTGGTCGTGTGCTTCCTGTGTATTGAAAATAAGTATTGATACATAGGTAATTTGAGGATTGTTCATACATATATACATCGTTATTTGTGAAGCGTATATAAATACTAGACATTATATATGATAAACAAATCTATAAACTACAAAAAGCGCCTCGCAATCTATTTAGGAAACTCCAAGGTAATGTCCTGATCCTAGATAAGGAAGATACCAGCTCCTTCTTTATCTTTATGTATTCATATCATCAAAATATGGCTCATATTCAGAATTATCAAACAGTATTGGTATGTATTTTTTCCAGACGACATGCAGAATATTTAAACTCCGGGATTTTTCCAAATGGATCAAGTTTGCTGTGTGTAAGGATATTAGCTGCGGCCTCAACATATGCAAATGGAATTGATATCATATCTTTAGTAACGCTATTATCTGATCTTGCAGTCAATACAATACTTCCCCTACGAGTTGTTACCTTAACTGGATCCCCAGGTGCAATACCTATAGCATTAAGATGCTCAGGATTTACACTTACAACAGCGGAAGGTTCTATCGAGTCCAGAACTATAGCTCTTCTTGTCATGGAACCAGTATGCCAGTGTTCTAATTGTCTGCAAGTTGTTAATACAAGAGGAAACTCATTATCTGTAGGTTCAGCTGGCTGAACTATACTTGTAGGAGAGAATTTGGCTTTTTTAGAAGGTCTGGGGAATCCATCACCGAAAATAACTGATTGACCAGGGTCTTCAGGCGATAAGGAAGGATATGTCACAGAACTTTCATGATCAACCCTTTCCCAAGTTATATTATTAAGGGACGGCATACACTCTGTCATTTCTGTAAATACTTCTGACGGATGACTATATGTCCATGGAAGACCAAGACGTTTTGCAATTTCACAAATAATCCACCAATCCTCTTTAGCGTCACCTGGAGCAGAAAGAACTTTTCTGCCCATTTGTATTTGACGATTAGTATTGGTAGCAGTTCCATTTTTTTCCATCCATACTGACGCAGGCAATATAACATCAGCATAGCAGGCAGTCTCAGTGAGAAAAACATCTTGAACAACACAATGTTGCAGTTTTGCTAAGGATTGTCGAGAGTGCTTAAGATCTGGATCTGACATAGCAGGATTTTCACCAAGAATATACATGCCTTTAATTTTATCATCGCTTATGGCATGCATGATTTCTATAACCGTAAGTCCTGCAATATCACTAATCGTAGTGTTCCAGAGTTTATTGAAGAAGCTCCGTATATTTTCATCTTTAACACTCTGGTAGTCTGGTAAAACCATTGGTATCAAACCAGCATCTGATGCACCTTGAACATTGTTCTGACCACGGAGAGGATGTAATCCTGTACCAGGGCGACCTATATTCCCAGTGAGGAGCGCCAGTGAAATAAGACATCTTGCATTGTCTGTACCATGGGTATGCTGGCTTACACCCATTCCCCAGAATATCATCGCTTTTTCAGCAGAGGCAAAGGTACGTGCAATATCACGTATATTCTGTACATCTATTCCGCATATCGGCGACATAAGTTCGGGGGTATAATGCATGATATTATCACGGAAGATTTCGTAATTCTCAGTTTTTGAATTTATGTAATCATGATCCGCTAAATTTTCATTTACTATTACATTCATAATTGCATTAAGAAGAGCAACATCTGTACCTGGTTTAAAACGTAAGTGTCTCCCAGATATTTTGCTTATAGATGTATTTCTGGGGTCAAGAACAAACAGCTTTCCACCACGATTTACGAATTGTTTAAAGTATGTAGCTGCAACAGGGTGATTTTCCGTTGTGTTAGATCCGATAACAATAGCACAGTTGGCATTTACTATTTCCCCGAAAGGAGCAGTAACCGCTCCTGATCCTATCATCTCCATTAACGCAGCTACCGATGATGCATGGCAAAGGCGAGTGCAATGATCAACATTATTGTGTAGAAATGCAGTTCTGATAAGCTTCTGAAATAGGTATGCTTCTTCGTTAGAGCACTTTGCAGAACCAAAGCCTGCTACAGCCTCACCAGAATAATCATCCCTTAAGCGTGCAAAACCCTCAACTGCGACCTGAAGAGCTTCCTCCCACGATGCTTCACGGAAATGTGTCATAGGGTTATCAGGGTCGACATTCAATCCTTTAGGTATGCCAGCAATACGTATAAGAGGTTTCTGAAGACGATGTTTGTGATGTGAGTAGTCAAAACCGAAGCGTCCTTTTACGCAGAGTCTCCCTTCGTTGGAAGGTCCCTGCAGGCCTTCAGCAAATAAAATACGATCTTCTTTAACATGGTATCTAATCTGGCAGCCAACACCACAGTAGGGGCATACTGTATCGACATGGCTATCAACATCTCGTTTATCACTTATAGAGAGCTGCTGTTCATTTGATAGTGAGGCTGGCATCAGGGCGCCAGTTGGGCATGATTGTACACATTCCCCGCATGCAACACACGTAGAGTCCCCCATGGGATCATCAAGATCAAAAATAATTTTTGCATCATGCCCTCTACCAGACATCCCTATCACATTATTAACCTGTATTTCATTACATGCCCTTACACAGAGACCGCAGTGAATGCATGCATCAAGATTAACAGCCATAGCTGGATGTGATAAATCCGGTTGAGGTTGCCTATCGTTTTCCAAGGCAGGGAATAAGGTGTCTCCTTCCCGTGTTATTTCAGCCATACGATAAAATTCTGATGATTTATCATAACTTTCATTAGCATCAGGCTGGTCAGATGATAACATATCCATAATTGTATTACGGCATTTTGTTACTCTACTAGAATCTGTGTGTACTACCATGCCATCTTTAGGGGATCTAATGCAGGAAGGTGCAAGTACACGCTCACCTTCAATTTCTACCATGCAAAGCCGACAATTACCATCTGGACGATAATTAGGTTCTCCACTGTGGCACAGGTGAGGAATTTCATTCCCATACCTCATAGCAGTTTGCCATATTGTCTCACCATGATTTGCAATAACAGTTTGCCCATCAATTTTGAAAACAATTTCTTCACTCATGATATATTACCTCTATTGAAACCTATGCTATGTATAGCATGTAATTATAATACTCAAACACAAAGTGTGTAGAACCCACACGATAAATAGAGAATGTATCTTTCACGTAATATTAGGCATAATTCCTTAATAATAAGCATAAAACACGCCAAGACATAACGAATAGCAGTATGAACCTTCAATTCCAATAATTTATAACATACTACACATGTTATAACAAATCTTCAAATAAGATTATGTATGAGACATATTAGCACAGTTTCCCCATGATATTCTCCGATGAATGACATTCATTATAGAGATCCCTTAGGAGGTTCATAATTCTTGTCTGACTGTGAGTCTCCCAGTTTTTCATTATTCTTTTTAACAAATTCCTTTCTACGCAGCAAATTGTTGCGTAGGGCATTAGACATACGTTCTTTCTTACTTGACAGATTCTTTGTATTGCCTTGCTGTTTGATCATTAAGTCAGCCTAATATTTGTTGATGCGTTGATATCCCTTCTACACTATATTATTTGGTTGTGGTATTATGCAAGTGGGCTGCGTGTTAAATATGCGGATGCTTTTGAATTTATAAAGAATATGTTCTTATGTGTAGATTTAAGCGGTCTGGGATACACACTGATGTAGTGTATGTGGTCAATAAATAATCTCAATGAGGAATGATGGTGTCTATGAATGAGGTGGTAATAGAGTTTTATTCTGAGGAAATTCCAGCACGTGTTCAGAGGTCTGCACGTACCCATTTATACAATATGTCCATGGAATATTTGTCTCAGATTGGAATTCATGATGTTGAGAGTGTTGAAACTTTTGCCACTGCAAGACGTCTTGGTATTTCTATGGCAGGTCTTCCGGATGCATTACCTACGGTTACACTTGAGCGAAGAGGACCTCGTCTTGGTGCTCCAGACAAGGCAATAGATGGTTTTACGACCTCTTTAGGTATTTCCAGGGATTTACTAAGGGTTGCTGCAGATCAAAGAACAAATGTACAATACTATTATGCTGATATCGTGTCTGAAGGAAGAGGTCTTGATGATGTTGTCCGTGAGCTTGTACTGCATGTTATAGACAGGTTTCCTTGGGAACATTCTATGCGTTGGGGTGACAGTAGAATTAGGTGGATCAGACCTCTACGTTCTATATTGTGCATTATAGTGACAGAATCTAAAGAATGTCGTTCAGTATGTGTTAATTGTGACAACTTGTTTTCTAGTGGTGGTTGGACAGTGGGGCATCCTGTATTACATAATGATAAACTGTATGTGAGCAGTTTCCAAGATTATGTAATACGACTTAGGGATGCTAAAGTTATAGTATTGCCTGCTGAACGTAGGCAAATGATCGAGGATGATATTAGGAAAGCGATATCTTTGCTTGATGGCAAGTGGGATATGGTAGACGATCATCAGCTTTTGGATGAGCTTACAGGGATTGTGGAATGGCCTGTTCCTATAGTAGGGAAGATATCTGAGCATTTCTACGATCTTCCTGATGAAGTATTGCAGGTATCTATGCGTACTCATCAGAAATTTTTATCTTTAAGAAATATGGATACTGGTAGAGTAGAGAGATTTATAGCAATTTTAGATATGGTTCCTGATGATGGAGATACTACTATTCTTGATGGATATGAACGTGTGCTGAGAGCAAGATTATCTGATGCCAGATTTTTCTGGGAGCAGGATCTTGGGGTATCAATGCAAGATAGAATTCTAGAGCTTGGTAGAGTGATATTTTACAGAGGGCTTGGATCTCAAGCTGATAAGGTTGCAAGAATAACACAGTTAATTGAGCATGTTGCTAAAGCAATAGAAGCTGACTCTGATATTTGTAAAAGAGCAGCAATATTATGTAAGGCAGACTTGCTATCTTGTATGGTACATGAATTTCCTGAGTTGCAAGGGGTTATAGGATCGTATTATGCTGAAACTGAGGGTGAGCCACAAGGTGTGGTAGATGCTATACGCACACACTATTCTCCTATAGGTATATCTGATACTGTTCCATACAGTAGGGCAGGTGATGCTTTGGCTATAGCAGATAAGCTGGATACTCTTGTAAACTTCTGGTCAATTGGGAAGATTCCTACGGGATCAGGTGATCCGTTTGCTCTTAGACGTGCCGCTTTAGGGATTTTACGAATCGTTCTGGAGAAGGGTCTGACGTTTGATATTCGTAAGATGATATACGTTGCACCTCTATATTCTGATACAACACCAGTTGCTGGATATAAGGATTCTCTAGAGAAATTCTTTGTAGACAGGTTTAGTGTATACTGTAAGAACAAGGGATTTGCGCTCGATGTAATAGAAGCGGTAATAACTGGTAATAATCATGATAGTCTAGATTTTTATTGTTTATTAAGAAAGATTCAGGCGCTGTATGCGTTTATCAACACAGATTGCCGTGAGACGATTATAACTCTGAAGCGGGCTGAGAATATAATTAAATGTATGTCTGAAGATGATGCAGTTTTTTGTATTGGTAGATATGCAGACAAGAATCTTATCAATGCTGAGGCAGAGACAGAGCTGTACGATTCTCTGGTAGAGGTTTGGTCTGATTACATTGATTGCAGAGGTAGGAACGACTTTGATAATATCATAGATATTCTTTGTAGATTACAGCCATTGGTAGATAGATTTCTTGATTCTGTGCATATTAATGTAGAATCTATGGATGTAAGGTGTAATCGTTATATGCTGATTCAATCCTTTCTAAGGATATCTGGAGTTATAGGAAAATTTACTTGTCTCAAATTGTGATAAAGAGGAGTAGGGGTCTGAATGCCAGATGATAAAGATACTTTAAAGTCATAGAATATTTTTAAATTGTGGTATTGTATTTTTATTAGGCTACTTGTATCCTCGGAAGGAAAGTTGGTGGTAATAGCAAGTTTCTTTAGATATTTAGTTACTACAGCTTTCGGTAATTTATGCCAGATCGTTGATCTGGTGTCCTTAAGACACTCCTATCTCTGGGATAGGGGCTCTCTGTGTTACCGTGCATACGTGGTAGTGTGGGCAGGTGGTTGTTGGTGTACAGGTGCGGGTGAGCATGACTTTGGATTTTGATATCGCAGAAGATAGTGATTCCTTAAAACCAAGAATTGTGGTTTTCGGAGTTGGTGGCGCGGGTGGTAACGCTGTTAACAACATGATACGCAAGAAGCTTGAAGGAGTTGATTTTATTGTTGCTAACACTGATGCTCAGGCTTTAAGGCAATCTGAGGCATTGTCTGTTTTACAGCTTGGTGCAGGTCTTACGCAGGGACTTGGTGCTGGTGCCGATCCTAGCGTGGGAGAATCAGCAGCTAACGAGACGCTTGACGTAATTACAGATAAGCTAGAAGGCGCTCACATGTGTTTTATCACTGCTGGTATGGGTGGTGGTACAGGTACAGGTGCTGCTCCTGTGATAGCCAGAGCTGCTAAAGATCTTGGTATATTGACAGTCGGTGTTGTTACAAAACCTTTCCAATTTGAAGGAATGCGGAGGATGCGTCTTGCTGATTCTGGAGTACAGCAGTTGCAGTCGTGTGTTGATACGTTGATAGTGATTCCTAATCAGAATTTATTTCGGATAGCAAATGAAAAAACTACTTTTGTTGATGCGTTTATGTTAGCGGATGATGTCCTTTTTCAGGGTGTGCGTGGTGTAACTGACTTGATGGTTAAACCTGGTCTTGTAAACTTGGATTTTGCAGATGTACGTTCCATAATGGTAGGTATGGGCAAGGCCATGATGGGTACTGGTGAAGCCAGTGGGGACGGGCGTTCTATTGAAGCTGCAAAGCAGGCAATAGCTAATCCACTACTTGATGAGATATCCCTTAAGGGTGCTCGTGGAGTGATTGTTAGTATTTGCGGAGGGTATGATCTGACTTTATTTGAGGTGGATGAGGCCGCGGATTATGTACGTAAGCAGGTGGATCAGGAAGCTAATATTATTGTTGGAGCCACGTTTGATTCTACAATAGAAGGGAGTATGTCAGTATCTGTTGTAGCAACAGGGATTGATGATATTCCAACGAGTGATAATGGTGGGGATCATATATCTGGGTCTACTAAACATCCTAGAGAGACACAGGATTTTGATGGAAGAAGAAGGGGTGATGTATCTTCCAGTCTTGAGGCTCGTGCAAGATCAGCACGCGTTACAACTGGGGATGTGCGTGGAGGGAGCGCACGGTTTTCATCAGCGATGGATTGTACATCTTCTCCCAGACATTCTAAAGGGTCATCTGGCGTAGGTGGCATAGTATCAGATTCTGGTAATTGGTTAAGAAAGCCTGCTTCTGCTTCTAGACCGTTGAATAAAGGATCTTCAGGGGTGGACAATAACAAGGATAGAGGTACGTACGGTGGTGATACGGGGGCATTCTCGCAAGTACGTTCTGATAGGAGTAGTAATTCTAGAGATGTTAGGCAGCGGAATACACGTCCTTCGTTGACTGATGAAGAACCCTCAGATGGGGGGGGGAAGAGAACATCTTCTGGTAAATCTGTTTCTTCGTCGATGGTTATGGATAATGATGCTTTCGGGAGTGGTGGATTTGAGATTGATGGGGGGTCTGTTGTTGGTGGTATAAATGGAATGAGCGAGCCATCATCACCAAGTTTGAATGAATGGCATGAACATGATGTTATTGCCAATGATAAGCGCAGCGATGATGAACATTTCTCTTGTGATAACCTTGTTGAAGGTGATGATAGATGGAGTGTTAGCAATTCTAACGTTCAATCACGTCATAGCAGTAACGATGTAGGGATTCACGTTCTTGATAATAATATTTCCTCTGATAGTAATGGTAGTTTTGGAGGGTATAGCAATTCTTATGTATCACCTAAGGAAGAAGGGATTTCTTCTAATGATATAGCACCTTCTTCTAAAGATTTGCGTCATTCTAAAAGTGGACAACAGTCTGTTCCATCAGCCTCGGGAAACCATAATGTAAGTGTTTCTAATGGTGGAGAGAAGAAAAGTTTCTTTGGACTTGGAGATATAGTAAAGAAACTAAGAGAGGTAAGTGGAAAGTTATCATCTATTAGTCAGCATGAGGATGCGTCACAGAGAGCCTCAGGTATGCCGAGAGCAACGACTGTAGCAAGAGCTTCATCATCTACTGAAAAGAAATCATCTCCGTCGTCGCCAGTGCAGAATAGTCTTGCTGCATTTGCAGAGGAGGCATGTAGTGATACTTCTAATCTACATGCTAATAGTGCAGAAAACGCTGATGATGATATAAATGACGATGATATTTATCAGGATATTCCAGCTTTCTTGCGTCGTCAGGCGAACTAAAGAGTAATATTTATTTTACCCTTTCTTACCTATGTTTATTGATATTGTTCCTAACAGGTAGCGTGTAGCCAGTGATCAATTTTTGCATATATGATGGTTATATGCGAAAATTCAGCACGGTAAGTTATGCATTCTGCAGTGTCTTTGCAATGTATGTCTACATGATATGTATTTCCGTTAGATACTATATGTATGGCATGAAGTTGATCTTTTTTAAGAATTCCATGGCATATAATTTATCAAGCTCACAAGGGCTCTTCTTCGTAGATAATACAGCTATTGATCTTTCCAATGACTTCCCTGCTAGTTTTGGTACTGTATTCATAACGCATTCTGCGTCATATATATTCCCGTTGCAGTGTAAAATTATATCACACCCTGCCTCTAAGCATCTTGAGGAGCGTTCAGCGTGATTGCCTTTTAAAGCATCCATACATATATCATCAGTAATTAATAATGCTTCATCAAGCCCCAGAACCTCTGATCGTATATAATTATTTATGATGATCTCTGATTGGGTGGCACAATTTTCTTTGTCGATATCTTTGTATAAGACGTGTGATAACATTGCCATAATATTTGGACTTGTTTTATCAATAAAATACCTGATTGCCTTGAAATCACGAGATAATAATTCGTCGATAGTGGCTGTTACTATAGAATCTCCAGAATGAGGGTCTCCAACACATCGTCCATGACCAGGTATATGTTTAATCACCGATAGGCTTCCTCCTTTTGAGGATCCATTCATTACAGAGATAGCTCTTTCTGCAACTTCATCTGGAGAAAATCCTAATATTCTGCCTTTCAACACACTATCCATATCTCCATTTTCTGATGGAATATCAAGAAGAGGTGTGCAATTAGTATTGATTCCCAGAGTATTCATATCAAGCGATATCCAATGATATCTAATTTCAAGAGCACGAAGAATTTCATCTTCAGGAAGGTCTGCTAAGCTCATATCTGTAACATTACACCATGCATGCGAAAGAGGAGGTTTTAATCTGCTGATATCACCACCTTCCTGGTCTATAAGGATTGGTGTTGAAGGGCCTGAAATTCTCTTCATTTCTTCTGTTAATTCGATAATTTGTTGCCTAGAATGAAGATTACGGGAGAATAGTATATATCCCCATGGGCGTGTATCTTCAAAGAGGTTTATTTCATCTTTGGATAGCTCAGCACCGTGGCATCCTATAATTACCGCAGAGTTATTATATTCACTCATATTACCTCTTATATGTATGTATTTTCATAACAGGATAGTAGTCTGTACAAGAGTATATGTATTACCTAACAAGTACACAACATAATATAGAGATTCTTATTAAATGATAAGTCATATTTATATATAGAAAAAATCGTCAGCAAGAGATATTTTTATTTCCTTACGACTATGCAGTCCATTTTCTTCTCTTTCAAAGTCTTACATATCTTTTCAGCGGTTTGCTTATGTCCAATTATAGTATCATCAGTATATGGAACTACTCTTATTCTGTACCAGAGTTTTGAACTGATAGTAGCTTTCTCGGTAGCTTGTTTATGCGGTGAACCAATAATATCAGAGTGTTTTTTTAGTATATTGTTCCAGAATTTCTCTGCAGCCGCCTTTGATTTTACAGCAGCAAGCTGCACACGCCACCCAAGATCCTTAGGTTCTACTTTATTGTACTGTTTGACAGAGGAAGTAGAAGTCATATTGTCTGGAATATCTGCCTGCATTTTATTCTTGCCAAGAGGATTTGTATTAGTATCATCTGATGTAACAAGAATATCAGATGGAACATTATGATCGGCATAATTTCCAAGCTCCACTACTTCTAGCATATTATGATTATTGTTTGCTGATCCAGATGTAGTGATATCAGTTTTATTTATACTGTTAGCAACTTCAACATATTCCATATTATCAGTGTTAGAGAGTATTTCTTCCGTATTACCAGCATACATTTTATCAGATGTAGCGTACTTATGATTGTCATCTTTTGCAATTGTAGAATAAATTTGCTTATCCTGATGTTCAAGTACAACACCACCAGGATCATCAGGTGCAACACGGACAGGACCTTCTTTTGCTTCAATTACTGGCAGCGGATTTGATACTTGCATACCCAGATGGTATCCCCAATACATGATAGCGATAAATATCAGCAGGCAAGTTCCACCTCCAATAATTGCAAGGCTTAAACGTGCATTATTAATTTTTTTATTGTTACCGTTGAGAGTACCTTTGACATTGTTATTTTCATGTACCATGGCAAGTTTTCCCATTTAATATACCATACGACAAAAGATTTTTTTGTTCGTACACAACTTATACATGTGCTTCTATCACATTTTGTAGGTTGGTGTCACTCCTATAATATTCATTCCACTTCTGATTGTAACAGCTGTAGCTTTCAGTAATTTCAATCTAGCATAAGATTTACTGCGATTATCGCTTTGTACAAATCGCATATCAGGTGAATTTTTCCCACAATTCCAGTATTCATGTATAATAGCAGCAAGTTCATGAAGATATGAAGTAATTATATGGGGAGAAAAACTCAAAGCTGCATTTTGTACAATACGAGGCCAGCAGCATATTTTCTTTATTAGTAATTGATCTTGGATGTTATCACACAGAAACAAATCAACATGGGCAGTATCATCAACGTCAATCCCAATTTCAGATGCATGACGAAATACTGAATAGATTCGTGCATGAGCATATTGCACGTAAAATACAGGATTATTCTGAGATTGTTCACAAACCTGATCAAGATCAAAATCAAGAGGAGTATTATTCTTACGTGTTAACATAAGAAATTTTATAATGTCCTGCCCTACGGAATCTATCACATCTTTCCATAGAACGTACGTACCATCTCTTTTAGACATTTTCATAGGTTTATTGTCTTTTATCAACTTTACCAAATTACAGGTTTTTACAATAATATTGATGTTCCCGTCTGATAAGGATGAAGTTGCAGCTGTAATGCGCTGGATATATCCTTTATGATCTGCGCCTAATATATTAATAAGTATGTCAAAGCCTCTTTCTATTTTATCATTATGGTATGCAACATCTGCTGCAAAATAAGTCCATTGTCCGTCAGATTTTTTTAAAGGTCGGTCAATACTATCACCAAAAAGTGATGATTTGAAAAGCATTTGGTTATGTGGCTCCCAATCTTCTATTTCAACTCCTTTAGGAGGGTCTAGAGTGCCATTATATATAAGATGCTTATTCTCCAGCTTCTTGATAGCATGATCAATAGCGGCAGATTCGTGCAGCTGGCTTTCATAAGTGTATTGATCAAAGTATATACCCATAGATTCGATGTCATTCTTTATTAGCTGCATTATTTCTGTAACGATAAATTTCTTTATGCTCTGTTCATGTTTTGCATACAGATCATGTGGTGGAGTATCTGGAAATTTATTCAGAATCTTCCTGGCTATATCAATCAGATATTCGCCTGGATACTGATATTTGGTAAAGTCAACCTGTGCACCTGTTATCTCATCGCACCTAGCTATTACTGACTGACATAGAGCGTTTATCTGACTGCCAGAATCATTTACATAATACTCACGCGTAACCTGATAACCTGTGAACTCCAATAATTTGGCCAAAGCAGCACCGTATACAGCTCCTCGCATATGTCCTATATGCATTGGACCTGTAGGATTAGCAGATATAAATTCAATATTTACATTAGTGTTATTACCTATATTTTCTGCTCCATAATTCTCCCCAGATTTAATAGCCTCTATTATATTTCTGTGCCATGTTGCCTTAGATACTGTAATATTTATAAAACCTGGAGGTACTATATTTACCTCATCAATATCATGGTGTTTTTTCAGCCCATCATAGAACATATTAGCAATATCAATAGGATTTTTTCTTGCATGCCTAGCGATTACCATCGCTATATTTAACGCGATATCACCGTGTGCATGGTTTTTACATATTTCAACAGTTATTTCTTTATGGCTATTTATACATGAAGGTAAGAGATCTTGTTCTACTAGGCTGGTATATAGTAAGAACACATATTCTGGTAGAATCTGAAATATCATAAAGCCCCGAAAACATTAGAAACAAAATTCTATTTCATTATATCTTACTTTTAAGGTGTTTTATATCCAAGAGGATATATTCTATGTTAAAGTATTTGATAATACGTCAGAGAAAAGTACATATTTTTGTCTGTTTTATCATACGGTAATATATACAGTGGTTATCTAGTAAATCGTAAGCATTATTGTTGTATGTGCAGATAATATTATTTTTTGTAAAGGTTTATGAGTATGGTTATAAATGTAACAGATGAGTGCTTTCATAGAATCTTGTATGTGTCTAATATAGATAACCGGGAAAATGCAATTCTTCGAGTTGCTGTTGAAGGGGGAGGCTGCTCTGGTTTCCAGTACCGCTTTCTTCTTGAGGATAAAGAGAACATAAGCAAGGACGATAATGTAATACTTAATGATGGTAAAAATGTTATGGTCGTGATCGATCCATCGTCTATGAAGTTTTTAGAGGGAAGCACAATATCTTTTAAGGATGAAATCATGGAGACATGTTTTTTTGTAGACAATCCATCTGCAAAGTCTGGTTGTGGATGTGGTCAAAGTTTTTCTTTTGATATAACCAAATTAATGTAGTGAGAAAAATATTATGCTAAAAGCATCACATGCTTTTTGTGTGGCTCCTATGATGGGATATACAAATAGACATTGTAGATTCTTTCATCGTTTGCTATCAAAGAAAGCATTGCTTTATACAGAGATGATTACAGCACAGGCTGTTGTGTATGGAGATATTACGCGTTTATTAAGCTACTCTTCAGAAGAGCATCCAGTTGCCTGTCAAATTGGAGGTTGTAACCCTGAGTTAATATCAATAGCTGCTACTAAGATATCACATATTGGATACGATGAAATAAATCTGAATATAGGATGTCCATCTCCAAGGGTAAAGAGTGGTCAATTTGGAGCATGTATGATGGCCAGTCCCTCTTTGGTTAGAGAGTGTCTTAGCGCTATTATAGAAGCAGTGAATGCGTGTAATGGTTATAAAAAGCCATGTGTTAGCATTAAGATGAGAATAGGTATCGATCAACAGAATCCAATAGAAACATTACCAGTATTTATAGAGGAGATCATCAAGTCAGGGGTGAAGGTCATAATCATTCATGCGCGAAAAGCTATAACGGATAGGAACTTTTCCCCAAGGTATAACAATAATGTGCCTGCTCTTGATTATGAGCTTGTGATACAAATGCAGAAAATATTTCCAGATGTTGAGATAATTATTAATGGAGGGATTAAATCTATCAAACAAGGTGCAGAATTGATTGAAAGAGGAGTATCTGGCTTTATGATTGGCAGAAGCGTTATAAACCAACCTCTACAAATACTTGGGCAAGTCGATAAAGTTATATATAACGAACCATCTACTGTCTTATCACCACATGATGTAGTCAGGTTATTCGAGCCATATTTGCACGATCAGATTAATAAGGGACATAAGGTGGTATCTATATTACGTAATCTAACCCCTTTATTTAATGGCTATAATGGAGCCAGGAAATGGCGTAGGTTCTTATCAGAATTACATGGAGAAGATACAGATATGCAATTAAAGCAGTACATGCAAGTTGTTGAGCAAATATCAGTGTAACATCTTGATAAAAACTCATGATTGATAGAAGTATTATCAACCGTTAGTATATGCGTCTATATCAACATTAAAACGATGCATTAGCTCATAGGCTTTAGTATACCACTCAGAGCCATGGTAATTATATGCCATCAATTTTATCATACGTACGGCATCTGGTATAATACCAAGAGTGAGGTATACCTCGATAATTCTGTACATTGCCTCTGGTACACTGTGTGTTTGTGGGTAATGATGCATAACATAAGCAAAGCGTTGTAACGCAGCTATGTATTTTTTTGTTTCTGCGTAATGTACCCCACGTATTAATTCAGCTTCTGATTTGATATCATTAATGCTATCAATATGCACACTGGCAATTCTTGCGTATTCAGAATCAGGGAATTTCCTGAGAATGTCCTGAAATGCAAATAATGCCTGATCACTATAACTCTGATCTCTAGAGGGACTCTCAAGTTGATTGTAGTAACTCATCGCAAGTATTATATAAAAGAAAGGTACCCTATCGTCAGCAGGATACATTTCTATTCCTCTAGAGCTTGCAGTAATTGCCTTATCGTATATTCCACTATCGAAATATAAAAGAATAGCCTCTGCAAGTACATCAGGTATGTGCTTAGAGTAAGGATGATATACTTCAAACTCCTCAAGTATTTCTGCTCCTGCCTTCTTCTGACCAGCATCGACAAGATTATGAGCATATTTTAGATATTCACTCTCAGATAATTCAGATACATCAGTACCTTTATTAATATTCTTATTTGAGCATGCAATGCAGATAAGCATAAATACTAAGCATATAATGGGTTTCTTACTGGTCTTCCACACACCACCCCATGATCTCGACGAATACTTTATGATATTTTGCACGATTAAACGATAAAAATAACTAAGTTTCACGATCAGTGCTCCTGTCCATCCATTTTGCAATCGTAATAGCCACAACTTTCCCTAGGAAATCTAGCAATTCGCCAGATAATTCCTCATGAAATCGTAGGCGGTTCTGTGACGCAAAGATAATAGCACCACAGTAAGTATCGTTAAAATTTATAGGTATAATAGCTTCAGACCGAACCATTGCAGCTACATTCCGACCATATACCATTTCACTACCAACTGTATTATTAATCAGAATAGGCGATGTGCATTGTTCGTAACCTGATTTCTCCTTAAGCAGCATCTCAAGTACATTATTTCTAAGAATGATAACATCAGCTTTCTGATTGGAAGAGTCGTTCCCAAAAATATCTTTATATTCACAGCTGTCTGTATTAGACTCACTATTATAACCGATTACTAGACGTACATAATCAACAGAAAGAATATGCACGTACTGTTCTTTAATAACATTAAGACATTCGTCAAGAGTTTCTGTATTAATAACTTCAAGAACTGCCTTTTGCACAGTTAGAGCGCTTTCCATATTAGCGCACGTTGTATGAATAAGTTCCTGATATGCCTGATTTAGCTCGTTAAGCCTTGTCTCAAGTCTTTGTATTAATGCACCACGTAGATCAAATATTTTTCGTTCAGTGTCGTCATTATTTTCAAGAATCTCTTGTAGAAGGTTTTCATCATCCAGAAGTACTTTAGGATGTTTCATCAGAAAATCTTTTACTATACTTGGGTTTAATGCAAAATTATGAGTCTCTTCGTTATGATTCTCAATCATATATACTCTCCAGAAAATATTTTTCCTAACTAGCAATAGGTTCAAATAATAGGTTTAAAAAGGGAATGTCTGACCAGTAGATTGCCAGTCAGATAAAAAATCTTGCAGCCCAATGTTAGTCAGGGGGTGAGAAATTAATTTCTGTACTACTGCTGGAGGAAGAGTGGCACAGTCAGCACCAGCAAGGGCTGCCTGTTTAACATGACACACTGTACGAATTGATGCAGCTAGTACTCTTGTCTCAAAAGCATGGACATCGTACAAATCACGAATATCCTGAATAAGGGATGTTCCATCAAAAGTTAGATCATCCACCCTACCAACAAAAGGAGAAATAAAAAAAGCCCCAGACTTTGCTGCAAGAAGAGCCTGGTTTGCGGAAAAACACAAGGTCATATTGACCATATATTCTTTAGATGACAGTATCTGACATGCCTTTATTCCTTCCCAAGTCATAGGAAGTTTTATCACTACGTTATCAGCAATAGAAGCTAGTCCTATACCTTGCCTGACCATATCATCGCATGACTCAGCTACTACCTCTGCACTAACAGCACCTTCCACGCAGGATGCAATTTCACTTATGACATCCTGAATAGGTCGCCCAGTACGGGCAATAAGGGATGGATTTGTAGTCACTCCATCAATGATGCCAAGATCACATAAACTACGTATCTCATCTACACAGGCACTATCAACAAACAGCTCCACAGAGAACACCTCCGTACAATACAAACATAGAGTATGTTCACAGTGTAACTTTATGTAATGACAAGTCAAGCAATCATTATTGTTCAAAATATTAAAAATAATATAATCTGAGTTAGCAGAAGAGTCTTCGGAGTTGATTGTTGCGTGTTGAATATATTTTGGAGCGTGCCCCTTTAGGTTAAGCACGATGATCATGACAAGAACAAATGAGAGTTGCGTGAGGTATTTTAATGTTGCAGTGATTGCCCCTGTAAACAAATTACTGATTTATTCATATTCAGATAGTTGTTTATGTGATATCGGGAGTATCGTGAAGGTTCCCTTGGGAAGCAGACAGGTATTAGGACTGATTTGTGAAGAAGTTCTGGACACGGGCGATACTGCTTCAGATAGCAGAGCTGTTAATATTCGTAATATAGTAGAGGTGCTGCCAGAGGAGTTTCGTATTCCTGAAGTATGTATGAATTTCTTAAAGCGTGTTGCCCGTTACACAATGAATCCTGTGAACGCATTAGCCCCTCTTACTATGGGTATTGTACAGCACTATATAAAATCAGGGAATATGTTATCTGGCGCAAGAGAGGAATACCTTATTGCAGTACGAGAGAATCTATCTCATGAGGATACACAGAAGCTTACAGCAATACAGCGTAAGGTAATAGATATATTAACTCATAATGATAGTGAGAGATATTCCTCGGAAACTGCACTTGCACGTGCCGCCACTGTGAGCGCTGGAGTTGTAAAGAAATTGATTGAGCATGGTGTACTAGTGAAGGTAACAGCAGGAGGAAGGGTCAATACAAATCTGAGATGTTTATCTTTATTATCCCATATTCAGCAAGATGCATATCAGCAGATTTCTGATGCATGCTTGAAACAAACATATGCTGCTTTTCTGCTTTTTGGGGTAACCGGATCAGGGAAAACGGAGGTATATCTTAATGTAGTGGCAGAATGTCTGGACAGAGGCGAGCAAGTACTTGTTATGTTGCCAGAAATCTCACTGACAGACACATTCATACAGCGAGTAGAGCAGCGTCTGGGAGTTAAGGCGATAAAATGGCATTCTTCAGTTTCTATATCACAGAAGCTTCTTATGTGGCAACGTATTGCATCTGGGGTGCCATGTGTTGTTGTAGGTGCTCGCTCAGCTTTATTCTTACCGTTTGCAAATCTTACATTGATCATTGTCGATGAAGAACATGATAACTCTTACAAACAGGAAGATAAAGTTGCTTATTCAGCCAGAGATATGGCTGTTTTAAGATCATCTATGTGTGATGCGGTAGTAGTACTATGCACGGCAACACCGTCGATAGAAACATGGCTTAATGCATGCTCTGGTAAATATCAACGCATTAATCTTCAGTCGCGTTATGGAAGCTCTGTAATGCCAGAGGTAAGTCTCGTTAATTTAAGAGACTTACCCCTTAACAAAAACAGCTGGATAGCTCCTGTAGTTGCAGATGAAATACGTAGTGTGCTGGAGGATGGTATGCAGGTTATGCTATTCATTAATCGGAGAGGGTATGCTCCATTAACTTTATGTAGAAAATGTGGGTATAGATTTGCATGTCCTAATTGTACTTCATGGCTGGTGGAGCACAGAAGCTTAAAATATATGATGTGTCATTACTGTAATTATAGATGTGGGATTCCTGATATATGTACATCATGCTCTGATTCAGAAAATCTTGTATCTTGTGGGCCTGGTGTAGAAAGGCTGACTGAGGAAGCTAGTATTTTATTTCCTGAAGTAGATATTATTACTCTGTCGTCTGATTTGGTGAAAAAGCCTGGGATACTAAAACAGGGATTGCATGATATCGCTAGTAGAAAAAAGCAGTTAATGATTGGAACGCAAGTGCTCTCAAAAGGGCATCATTTCCCATTTCTTACTTTGGTGGTTGTAATAGATGCTGATACAGGGTTGTATGGATGTGATTTTAGGGCGTCTGAAAAAACATGGCAATTAATAAGGCAGGTTGCAGGTCGGGCAGGGAGAGAGAAGTACTCAGGTCGGGTGCTAATTCAAACAGCCTTTCCTGACCATCCGGTTATGAAGATGTTGGTATCAGGAGATGATGAAGGTTTTCTGCGTTTCGAGAGTAATATACGTTCCCGGGCATGTGCTCCACCTTTCGGAAGATATGTTGCTGTTATGCTGTCAGGTAAAGATGAAACTACCGTTTGGAATATAGCAAGAGCATACGTAAAAAACGGAGAGAGTATGAGAGGATATGGTATTTGTATTCTTGGTCCAGCTCCAGCTCCTGTTACATATATACGTAGAAATATGCGTGTTAGAATTTTATTGAAAATGAAGAAAGATATAGCTTTGCTTGATATTGTAAAGAGATGGCTTGATTCAGTAAATGTCCCATCATCTGTTTTGGTATCGTGGGATGTTGATCCTTATACATTTATGTAAAAATATGTAAGAACAGGAGAGGAAATTGGGCAAATTTCAGCACTATCCAACTTTTGCTTATGAAAAAGATATAGCTAACATGCATCAACCAGGTGCTATTATTTGTGGTGTAGATGAGGTGGGAAGAGGGGCATGGGCAGGGCCTGTGATTGTTGCTGCAGTTATTCTCAGGTCATACGATATCCCAGAGGGACTACGAGATTCGAAAGCATTATCCGTGAAAGCTAGAATACGTATAGCGGCAGAAATTTATAGTAAGGCTGATGTTGCTTTTGGGGCTTCAAGTAGATTCGAAATTGATAAATTGAATATTTTGCAAGCTACATGTCTTGCCATGAGAAGGGCTGTGCATGCATTAAAAAGATATCCTGATCATATAATGATAGACGGTAACTATACTGTTGATTTTGGAGGCGCAGCTGTTACAACTATAGTTGAGGGAGATAAGAAAAGTGCATCAATTGCGGCTGCTTCTGTTGTAGCAAAGGTATTAAGAGATCGTTTAATGCAGAAGTTAGCGGTGGTATATCCTTGGTATCAGTGGGAGAAGAATGCAGGATATGGGGTGAAGGCACACAGAGATGCCATATATAACAAAGGAATTACTAGTCATCATAGACGTTCTTTCAAACCTATAAGAAATTATATTAATGATAAGGTTGTATGATTTTTTTTGTACAGAGACCGTGTTATGGTATTGACTAACTCGGTTACAGCTAGTAGTGTCAAAAACGCAATCTGGTTTGTGGGCCCATAGCTCAGTTGGTAGAGCAGCTGACTTTCTATTGGGAGCTCTACAGGGAAACCTGTAGGTGGGAATGTGCCAAATTCGGGGAACCCTTAGCCTCTGCCTTTATGGTAAGGTATGGCAATCCCGAGCCAAGCTGTCATGATTTCTTCTTGGCAGAAGGTGTAGAGACTAGACGGTACACACCTAATCCCCTTCTAGGGGAATGGTGAAGGGATAGTCCAGACCACGCCCTTCTATAGGGGTGCAGTGAAAACTGTAGTGGTATGTAATCAGAAGGTCACAGGTTCGAATCCTGTTGGGCCCACCAGACGCTTTGATGATGATATCTAGATTATTTAACATTATTGCTTGTTACTAAGACATAATCTTATCTTCACCTATGATAGGTGTAAATTTTACTTTTCACTTAATATATATATTCTATTATTAATACCTATGCTCCCCATAGAAGATGACAACTATTCTATTATTAAGTCAGTATATATATTGTTGTGTGTTAACATATGTAATATAAAGCATATAAAAATTTTTGTTGTTCAAGATATTCTGGGAATTTAACATATTCCCCCCTTAATCAAATAATAGATCTCATGGCTATTATTTATGAGAAAGGAGAGATAGCAGTAGTTCTACTTATATATAACTAGGTGTGACTCTGGTAATAAAGTACCTGTATTATTATATTCATATAATAAATCGTGTGGTATGCTAAAAGCTTCAGATATATTATTTTTGGAGCATACTTCTTTAGGAGATCCGTAATCACATACCTTACCCTTAACAAGAAGTATTATTTCATCAGATATTTGGGCAGCAAGAGACACATCGTGCATTATAATACATACTGCTATCTCATTTTGTGTTGCAATAGTTAGCAGCATATTCAGGAAACGATGTTTTCCACCTATATCAAGCGATGAGGTAGGTTCATCAAGAAATAAGAAGCAATTCTTCTGTCCCCATAATTGCGCAAGTACTCTTGAGCAATTTACAAGTTGTTTCTCGCCTCCAGATAGTTTGCTAAATATACGATCCCTTAGATGCCATATACCTACCTTTTTCATAGCATGTTGCGCTATTAAGCGGTCTTCAGGTTTATAGTCTCCATTTATAAAAAAAGGATACCTTCCCATCAAAACTATATCCATAGATGTAAAAGATAAAACAGCAGAAGAGCTCTGGGAAAGATATGCGCGCCTTTTTGCAAGTTGTCTTAGCGAATATTTATGTAATGGAATATTATCTAAGCTAATGGTACCTTGAGACGGAGAGATAGAGCCGCTTAGACATTTCATTAATAAAGATTTCCCAGCGCCATTAGCTCCAAGAATTCCTGTAATTTTACCTGGAGTGAGAGTTATACTTACTTTATCAAGAAGTTTATCTTTATTATTATCAGCAAAATATACTATATCTTTAGCAATTATCATTTATATGTACTCCTCTTTGTATATTGTCTTATTAGAATCCACATGAACATAGGAGCTCCTATCATGCTGGTAAGAATTCCAACAGGCATTTCAGCAGGTGCTATTACAGTTCGTGCCACAGTGTCAGACACCAGTAAGGAAATAGCACCAACCCACATAGACATAAGCATAATTTCACGATAGTCTGCCTTGACAAATAAACGGGCAACGTGAGGAGTTACAAGACTTAGAAATCCTATTATACCACTTGTAGCAACAGATACCCCAACACATAATGACGTGCATAATATTAAAGTATTCTTCAGTTTATTACAATTTACTCCCATTGATAAAGCTTCTTCTTCTCCCAGTAGAAATATATTAATTTCATTTGACTTACGTATTATCAGAATAATAGCTGGTATAATTATTGATGCTGCTACTATCACTGTTGCCCATGAAGTGCCTGCAAGACTGCCTAAAGTCCAGAATGCAAAAGTACGTAATTGATAGTCATTGCTAAGATATACTAAGATCCCAGTGATTGCACTGGTGATTGCATTTACAGCAATACCAGTGAGCAATATATAGTCCAAGGAGAAGTTAGTTGAATAACGCGCTACTTTGAACACCAGTATACATGACAATATCCCACCTATAAACGCTGCAATGCTTAGACCATATATAAGTAAGAATCCAGATAATGAATCACCCACAAGCACAAGCAATATTACAACTGCTAAAGCTGCTCCTCCTGATACACCTGTGAGGCCTGGATCTGCAAGTGGGTTATGGAATAATCCCTGTAAGGCAGCACCTGATATGGAGAGAGCGGCTCCTATCAATAATGCTAGTGCTATTCTGGGTAGACGAATAAATAGCAGCACAGAATCTTGTTGATTAGTGATATTGCCAGTAATAATATCAAGAATAGATATTTGCATTGCTCCACATAGCGCTGCAATAATAATAAGCACTAAGACAATGGATGCCATGAATATATTCTTCATAAGTGACATATTCGGCAACACTAGAAACTCCATATTTTTGGTTATAACCAATAGTTATGAATGTCACTGATAAATAACCTCAAACAGTTCTCTAGCGGCCTGAATAGTTCTTGGTCCTGTATCTAACATCAGTACAGAATTTATTTTATATATATTATTCGCATTAGCAACATTAGTGAAAGAAATCCCGGGAAATTCAGATAAAGCCTCTATGCCACCGCTTGTTTCTGCTCCCTGATCGGTAGTAATAATTATATCTGGATTAATAGTTGCTACAGATTCAGAAGTTAAACGCCTGTATCCACTGAAACTATCAACGGCATTTATTCCTCCAGCTAATGTAATAATATAGTCAGCAGGTGTATCCTTCCCAGATACCATAAAAGTGCCATTGCCAGCAAGAACAATAAACATTACACGTGACACAGGGGTATTCTTATCTTTTAGTAATTTGCGTTGTGACTCTACTAACTTATTTAGTTCTTCATTCAGGCGGTTTATAAGCTGTTCTCCTTGAGGCTTTCTGTTAAGGATTGTAGCAATGCTTTTTATATTGTTTTGCAAATCCTGAATAGACGAACCTGTTTTTAGCTGTAATACCTCTATACCTGTATTATCTATCTGTTGTAATACAGATTTAGGCCCTGCAAGATCAGAGCATATTAGCAAATCTGGCTGAAGAGAGATTATACCTTCAGCAGATAAGGCACGATAATATCCTACTTTTATATGCTGTTGAGCCTGTTTAGGGTATATACTGGTGATATCGCTCCCTATAATATTCTCTCCTGACCCAATAGCATACACTATCTCTGTCAGAGGACCACCAACAACTACCAGTTTATCCATGGCATTGGCTAATTGTATAGCTAATAACAATACTACCAATATCATTGCAAATGAATTTTTTATCATTAGTACCTTTTACTGCTTTACATCAGAAGTGTGTCTTAGAATAATATCTACATTCTGGATTTGTAGAGATTGTAAATATGCAATTACTTGTATAATTTTTCCCATTTCAACAGTATGATCACTTGCAATGAGGACATTGCTATGAGTCTCTTGACTTATTTGTTTAATAGCGCTTCTAAATTCCTGTATAGAAGATACAATGTTTCCATTGACTAAATAGTTATCATGTCCAATTGTCAAAATAATTTTACCTTTGTCAGGAGCAAGGGATGTTGTACTGTCATGCGAGGTTGGCAAAGAAACATCTACAGTTTGTAGTGCCACGCCAACTGATAACATAAAGAATAAAAGTAACATGAAAAGTATATCAATCATAGGAGTCATTTCAAACTCTACGGAGATCTCGGACTTATGAAGATTGTCAACACGAGAGATAATCATGGTTTTATTCGCCTCATTGGTTGTCAATATTTTTTATAATATTGATACTATTATCTTCAAATTGTAATGATATCATATTCATTTCATTATATAACCTATCCATTATATGCTCCCCAGAGCATCTAAATATATATGAAAAGAAAATAGATGGGATAGAAATTACAAGACCGAATACAGTGGTGGTCATTGCTTGATGTAGGCCATCAGCCACTATATGAGGGGTTACGATGTCCAACTCATGTAATGCAATAGAGTGAAAAGCTTGCATAATCCCAAGCACTGTTCCAAGTAAACCAAGCATTGGCGCAATTACACCAATAGTTTTCAGTAAGCTCAGATTACGATAGTATTTACCCCTTAGTTCTCCAAGCATTACAGAGCAAGCCTCATCCCTTATCTGTTTGGTGTTGTTTTTATATTTTCCAATAAAGCAGATTAGCTGGTGCTTCTGTATCTCATTTTGTAAGAGTGCCCTAAAGATAAAGAACGACCTTTCAAGCACAATAGATAGTGATATAATAGCAGAAAATATCAAAGGCCATTTAACATGACCAAGTTGTTCAAACAATGTGTAATTCATATATATATACCGTTCTTGATCGCTATCGTGAATACACAGCATACACGATATTATCTTATAAGCTCAATATTGAACTCTACAGGAATAAGCACTTTTACATAGTTGCTATTTTTGTTATCAGATAAGCTTACAGGGAAGAATTCCCATTTTTTTGCGGCATCTAAAGCTGCCTTGTCCAGACGTCTATAACCAGAAGACTGTTTTATCTGTACGGTTCTTATTGTTCCGTTGAAGTTAATTTCAACATAAAGCATCACTATTCCATGCTCTTCCATCTCTATAGAGCGAGTAGGGTATATAGGTGGATTATTCCTTTTATACTTCAGGTTTAGACTATCATAAGTAGGAACTGCGTGTTTCTTGTTATCATTCTTTTGGGTTAATGACTCTTCATGAAGATTCTTCTTGTTATTTGTGATAAGAGCTGAATCTGAAGCAGTATGGGAAGAAATTACTTGATCTTCTGTTATATACTCTTTCTGGTGATCAGTAGTGGGAGGCGTCATAGGTTTTAGGATAGGCCTAGCGTGAACCTCAGGATAATTTTCTATATCTTGATCTGTATTAACAGTTGCTACGTCTAAAGAAGTATTGTCGATACTATCTTTATCGGTATATTCTTCAGTGTCTTGGTACTCGTCTGGATATGAATCGTGTAATTGTAGCGAATATCTGATAGTTTGCTGCATAGTAATATTTGTAACAGACGACTCGTAAGAAGGAAACGCGAACAAGGTAATGCCAACAGTTAAGCATGAGCAAAAAAAAAGAACAAATCATATACTTTAGAACGTAATAATATACGCAACTTATTTGTTGTCATTGCTACCATTTTATTGCAAGTCGTAGGTTTAAACTTCTTCCTTCCTCTGCAAGAGGTGAACGACCAGGTCTACGTACATACGATTTATCAAATAGATTGTCTACGCCAATCCCTATGCTAATATCATTATTGTTAAAGTTATTATCCCATTGCATATACCAGTCGTATACTGTATACCCAGGGGTTCCCACCATTCCACTAATGTTACTGTTAAATTTATCATTCCGTGATGCAATCTTAGCTTTAATACCTGTTACTAGATTTTCGTTAATTTCTTGACTAATCCCTAAGGTGAAAGTAGGGGGAACATTTTCGTTAAGGTAGTCTCCAGCGTTTATTGCACCAGAATCACTCACACTTTCAGCGTAGCTCATAGAAAGTCCCATATGAATGGCTGTTCTTTTGATAAGATAATTTATATCTATTTCTCCACCGTACAATTCCGCTTTATCAACATTTGCAAACTGAGTAGTATTTGCAGTAAAATCAATTAACTGACTGATAAAATCATGACCATAACTTTTATATATGGCAGTTTTTACGTTGAGCGTATCATTATTTGTAAATACATCAGAAAATACTTTTGTTCCACCAATTTCTGCGGATATTACAGTCTCAGGTTTTAAAGATGTGTTCTGTATAAAGTTATTATAAATTAAAGACTGTGTAGCTTGATTAAACCCTGTAATAAAATGTGTCCCCTCAGCATAAACTTCTGTAAGTGCAGGCGCACGATATGCATTTGAAAGATTAAGATATAACATGCTACTAGCATCAGGTTTGTACCCTAAGGATATTTTGGGAGATAATCTATCTCCACTCTTTACATTAGAACCATCCTGCTCTGAAAGCCTGAAACTGTCATATCTAATACTACCTACAAGAAGCCACTCATCATATGAGTCTTTTGGTTTTATAAGAAGCTCATTCTGCAAATGCAATCCTATATTTGTACCTTTGGCATTCGGCACTCCACCACGAATCGTATTGGCAGAACTTGTACCTATTTGCTCATCTTTATATATTTCCAGACCGTATAACAGAGTGTTTTCATGTACACTACCATTTGCTTTTTGTATTCTAATAGTATCAGGATGGTTATTTGCTACAACCCCCATGGTCTTCAAAGCTCTTACCTGAGTACGACCTGCATTTGTTCCCTCAAGATCAGTCTCTGTAACTTTAGTATCATTGTTAAAGAAACGGACAGTTGGCTTAATATGGCTACTTGAAGGATTATCATAAGTATAGCTAAGCCCATACTGGGTATCCTGTATTTTCTTGCTGACAGTAGGATTCTCAGTGGCACTATATGCAATAGCACCATTGTTTGTTTCTTCTCCTGTAGAGCTATGAGTCTTAACAGTCATTTTTACAGTGCTAAACTTGTCAAATGTATATCTTGCGTTAAATAATCCAGATGATATGTCTGTATCTGTAGGTAGTTCATTCCCATCTCCCTGACGAATATTCCCAGAGTCACGATACATAGTAGATATCAACAAATCTATGTCACTACTTCTTTTATATCCAGTGATTCCACTATATATTTCCTCCTTAGCAGTTCTAAAACCAGATACCGTGCGGAAACCACTGTTATGCCCAGGACTTAAGAAATCTTTCGCCTCTATTGTATCAACTGCATATACACCAGCAATAGCACCTCCTCCATATGAAGCAGATGCTCCACCACTAACTATTTCTACTTTCTTCAGGAATTCTTTTTCTATGTAGAACTGTCCATCGTGTGCTGAGAAGAAATTTTGACGCCTTCCATCAATCAGAACCAGTACATTAGAACTATCATGCCCACGTATCATAACGGTTTGAGCAGAAAGTCGAGGACCATTGGCAACTTCTACACCTGGAATGTATCTTAGCATAGATGATAGATCAGAAGTATTTGTGATACTACTTTTGTCTAACACCCTCACAAGGGCAGGGACATATGAGCCAGGAACATTTCTCTGTAATGCATATACCGTATCAAGAGTAGGAATTGCAGAATGATTCTGCTCCTTAGATATACCAACCGTTGGGGAAGAGATACAAAAACATGCAAATATGAAGGGTATACCAAGAAGTCTATACACTGACATAATACTATTTATCCTTAAGATAACAGAGAATATTCACGCAGTATCACATATTTAATCTTCATAAGGCAAGAGTTCTTATTTATAAATAACTAGAGCAATTTGAATATTATATAATCTATAATTCCTTTTTTCTAAGTACAAAAATACAGCAATACAATAAATTACACCCTTACATACATATTTATATACGCAAAGGGTGTAATGTAGCTGCCTTTATTGAAGTAGTATGAATATAGATCTTTCATCTCTGTTAATAAAGAACAGTAGGCGCACAGGTGGGAATGCTTGTTTATTGTTTTTCATTATATCCAGCATATCTTTTATATTATTAACCTTAGAGTTATTAAGTGATACAATGACGTCTCCTTCCTGTATCCCAGCATTCCAAGCAATCGAGTTGCGCTCTACACTCGAAACTCTAACAGTAGCCTTTCCATCTTCAGTAGATATCTCTTCAAAATCAACTCCTTCTAGAATGGGAATATTTTCAAAACCTTCAGCACTATTCCTGAAGTTGTCACGAGAACCAATTGTAACTACAAATACACCACTTTTTCCCTGACGTATAATCTTGAGTCTAACTTTCTCTCCAACCTGTAGTAAACCAACTCTATTACGTAAATCAGATGCACTACTCACAGCACGATTGTTAATTTTTATAATGATATCTCCAGGCTGAATACCAGCTTTCTCAGCGGGCGAGTTTTTTGTGACATTTGCCACTAAAGCGCCAGTATCTGTAGAGTTCATACCCATTAGCTGAGCGATATCAGGGGTAAGATCTTGAATATGTACACCTAGTTGTCCTCTGCGTACCTCTCCATGTTCGATCAATTGATTAACAACAGCCTGTACCATACTGGAAGGGATAGCAAAACCTATGCCTACATTTTCTCCACTTCTTGAAATAACGGCAGTGTTTATACCTACCAGGTTCCCATGAAGGTCAACAAGAGCTCCACCAGAGTTCCCAGGATTTATGGAAGCGTCAGTCTGAATAAAGTCTTCATACCCCTCAATTCCAAGACCGCTCCTACCAAGAGCACTAACAATACCAGAGGTGACAGTATGACCCAGACCAAATGGATTACCAATTGCTACAACAAAATCTCCAACCTGCAGGGATGAAGTTGATGCAAATGGTAGGGCAGATAAATCATCCCCATGATTCTTAATTTGTAATATAGCAATATCAGTTTCTTCATCACGTCCTATGATATGAGCCTTAAAACGTCGCATATCAAGGAGGTTTACAATGATTTCATCTGCATCCTGAATTACATGATTATTAGTTACTATATAACCATTTGCACTATCAATAATCACTCCGGAACCAATACTCCTATGCTCCTGTTCAGTAGGAAGTTCAGGAATATTAAAAAATTTCTCAAACAAAGGATCCCTGAATAAAGGGTGATCATACAAAGGATTCCTAGTGTTTCTTCTAACCTCTATAGTTCCACGTGTTGATATATTTACAATTGACGGAGTAACACTTTTCATTAAAGGAGCAAGTGTCGGAACTCCACTTTCTGATAAAGAGGGAATAGAAGCTTGTACATTCACAAGAGAGGACATGAAAGCACTTAATATTATTAAGGAAATAATATAAAATTTAGCTATAGTATTACTATAATACGAGAGATTAAATGTATCCTGTTTCTTTATTATATTTAATAACATATTAATTATTCTCCTCAATTAAGGGGTCTTCTACAGACAGTCTGTCAATTCCATCCGCAATTAACTGTCCATAAAAACCATTGACCTCAAAGATTCTCCCCTCGGTACGCCGCTTTAATATAGAAAATGACAGCAGCAGATCCTCACGAGATAACAGAGCGTCTTGTTTGATACTAACAACATCTGATGTCAAGTTATCAGAGGCGATCACCTCATCAGTGTTATCCTGCTCCCCAATTACTAACTTCTCAGTATGTATACTATAATTTTCGTCATATGACGATATATCTTTTTCATAAACATTGGTAGAATCATTTATATCTTCAGAAAATTGACTAGTAGCTTCATCTTTATTTGCTGAATTTTCATCATAATTACCAGATTTATCATACTCATTGGAAGACATTGAATCAGAAATCAAACTTTCAATAAGTTTAGGCTCTACTGTGGCAAGGTATGTTACTTCATCACCAGATTGATACATAGACAACCTGATTTCCAGACCATCAAAAGTTTGAACACGTACCTTAATATCAGGATCATCCGATATTTTTGTTTGATACATTTGGTCATTTATTGAAAAAACATCAGTAATTAATATTTTCCGGAAACCATTAGCATAATCATTTATATTGCTTTGAGATGATATCAAAGCATCAGTAGGGATATTTACTAAGGAAAAATTGTCATGATTTGTAGAAGTACGAATTAAAGCAATAGAATCATGACCTGTACGCTCAATAAATATTGAACGTATGCGCCTAGAGTCGATACTATATATGTTTTTGTTTAGCCATTCATTTGGAGAGTTTCCTATAATGTCAATGTCAGAAACTACCCATGTTTGCCTATCTCCTTGTAATCTTGCATAAACGCCTCTGCCAATCTGTCTTTTCTTACCTATAAATAAATCAGAAATGATATTATTATCCTTATCATGCAATTGAATGTTCATTGCTGATTTCTCATCCAATCCTAAAGTATGGTACATCGAACGTAAACCAGTTTTTCGTTCTTCCAAGGTTGATGTTGTAAGAGAATACAGTAATTTAGATACCATATTACGATCAGCAGGGTAAAGATTTCTGGATGGCAGCAACCACTCTTCTGAATCAGAATCAAACACAAACTCTAAAGAACTTTCTCCTTGAGAAAGTTTTATTTTTGTAATGTCATCACGAGCTGCTGATAACTCAGGCAAAAGGAGCTCAGAATGATAGATTTCTTTGTTATTATCATTAAATCTGTACACTACGACAACCGCAATGCAAGTGAGAATAGCAATAGATGGTAAAAGAAAACGTTTCCACAGATTATGGTTTTTAATCATATGCAGCTCCTTCGTTTTTCCTGCGTCCCCATAACTTCCTGAGTATATTTGGAGTAAAAAAACCAGGCGTTATAATTAGGAAAGGTAACAGAAATACATGAATGAAAGTTATCCAATACCCAATATTCTCAACGTCCTGACGTAATTTGCTATGAATATCTCTAAGTTGACTTCTGGTAATTAAGAGCTCCTGCCTGAAAGCCTCTACAACAGTCTCTTGTTCATAATTGATTTCTTCATCAAACAGTAAGGATTCCTTAAAACCTGACTGTGCCTGGATATTACCCAATTTTGTTCTAAGGTCAGAAAGTTTCTGAGAAAGTATTTGTTCCTGTTTGGAAAACACCATGTTTGCGTCATGTTGCTTCTGATCAATTACCTCAAATGTACGGTGAACCACACTACCACGGCTACGAAGATTTATCAGAGCAACACCTCCACCCAGGTTATCTATGGCATTCATTACAAAATTTGCATTATCAGTCACTGGGAACATAAGTATATGCTCACGAAATTGCTGAGTAACAACCCAGTATCTATCCTCCAGAATATTTGTATCCGATACAACAATAATGCTCGTATCATGCTCAGCCATAGACAAATGAGAGTCCCCTTCATTGTCAGTAAAGGCACTTGCAGGTTTACCACTAATTCTTACTGCAAGATTATAGGTTTTATTAGTCGGGGAAAATACTTTTCTAACCCATGAGACATCTTCTACTTCCTGTACGTGCAGGAGCATTGCGTTATCCTGAACATACAGCATAGGAGATATTGCTAGGCTATTCTGGTTCTCAACTGGCATTATATGTGCTCCCCCATCAATCATAATTCTTGATAAACCAGATGTGACAGTATCATCAATATTAAGATTGTTTTTATCTAAATACAGCAGCGAGGGAGCGATATTATCGTCATATTGTGTTTTGTCATTAGGTGAATATTTAAAACTGGTAATAACATTATCACGATCTATATTTATGCCCCATGAATTTAAAAGATGTACTGGAGCTTCATGTTCTATATTATTGACAGAGGCATAACTGTTGTACCGCGCTGACCTTGCGTTAGTAAATAAAAGAATTTTACCACCTCTCATGACAAATTGATCCACCATGTACCATTGATCCATATCAATAGAAACAGGCTCTACAATAAAGAGTACATCTGTATCCTGAGGAATTGTTGCCTCAGCAAGGTTAATTTTACGAAAATCATAACTATTAATTAATTGAGAAAATAATAAGGTGGACAAATTAGATCTTTCAGCGTGCTCCCCAAAACCATCAGGATCAATATCTCCTATATACCCAACTACAATAGGGTCACTTGTGGATACCTCGTAAATAGCTTGAGTTATATCATACTCAAGCAAATTTTCTCTGCTCAGATCAAGAAAAGGGGTTGCTCTTACTTCATCAGTTGCACCAGTAATAACAAGTCCAAAATATATAGAATCATGAGTACTGGAAGATGTATTGCTTCCCTGTATTCCAAAAGATAAAGCAACATCTTCTTCAGGGGAGAAAGGTTGAGGATCAATAAATTCATATACTACCATTCCTCCAGAAATTTTTGAGTATTGCTGTATAAGACCTTTAACTCTTTCAGCGTATGCGCCAATAGCAGACATTTTTAACTTGTTGTCCTCAGAATAAAAAAGTCGTATATGGACAGGCTCCTGTAAACCTTTCAGCACATTACGTGTTTCCTGGGTGAGAGTATATAAATTTTCCTGAGTCATATCCCATTGTATACCTTTAAATACTGAGCTGAATATTAAATTAAGGGATAGAAACATGATTATAATGAATCCTACAGGCATCCATACACGAGACCGCCAATAAAGCAATACGTCTGTTATATTTCCGTTATTTTCTTTGCTAGTGTCACCATATCCTTTCCTTAGAGATAACACTAATATGTTTAACAATAATGTCATAGTTGCAAAAGTTGCAAAGAAGAACAGTGCATTTAGCTCTACTATCCCTTTGCTGATATCATGAAAATAAGATAGGAAGGCAAATTTGGTTATGGCAGTTACAATAGGCAACGGGATCCACTGTTCTATTATTGTAATCACAGCAGGAATTCCATTAAAAGTTAGCAGCAAGCTCGCTACAACACTTGTAACAAATGCAATAATCTGATTACTAGTCATTGATGATATTAAACTACCAATTCCAATGAAAGAAGATGCTATAAGTATACTTCCCAACATGCCCGATGCAATAAGACCATGGTCAGGGGTTCCAAGCCACGATACAGTTACCCACATTGGAATAGTTAGGAAACATGTAGCAATGGTGCTGAATATCCACCCAGCGGTAAATTTACTGATGACAATCTTCCACAAAGGTATGGGTAGGGTAAGTAAGAATTCCACGGTACCACCACGAAATTCCTCTGACCAAAGACGCATAGTAATTGCAGATAGGAAAAATACGTATAGCCAAGGGTGCCATAGAAAGAAGGTATACAAGTCTGCTGTATTACGATTGAAGAAATCACTCACATAGAAAGTAAGCGCTCCACCAGAAAATAGAAAGACGCTTATGAACACATATGCAACTGGCGTTGCAAAGTATTGAAGCAATTCTTTCTGTAATAAAACGAAGATTGTTCGCATTAATAACCTTTCCTATGAGTATAAAGTTAATTTTGCTTGTTTCCAGAGTTCAGGACGATATTTCTGAATACATCTTCAAGGTCGTTCTGTTGTACAGTGAGAGATAATAACGAGGATCCGTCATCTATTATACATTTACCGACTTTACCAGCAACATATGCATCGTTTGAAGAAGAGGTAACTTTTATTTCAAAAACAGATTCATTTGTTTGAGAGCCACTTGAATCCTGCGAGTGAACTAGAACGTCCATTATCCCAGGAATTAAACGTATAGACTTCACAACTCTATCAATAGATGAGCTTGCAAAACTGGCAACTATCACATGATGGTCATGGTGCATTACATGGAGTGTTTTTGTAGTACCTTCAGCACATAGTTTCCCGTGTGAAATAATCATCGCCCGATCGCACACCTGTGATACTTCATCCATAATATGAGTTGATAATACAATCGCTTTATCCTTAGCAATTTTTCGTATTAATGATCTAACTTCAAACTTTTGTAGAGGATCAAGACCATCTGTTGGTTCATCAAGTATAAGAATATCAGGGTCATGAAGCACAGCAAGAGCTAAACCAACTCTACGTTTGAAGCCTTTTGACAGAGAATCAATAACCTGGTGTAGTACATTTTCTAAATGTAAGGTCTCAACTACGTAATCATACCTTTCTTTAGCAATTTTCTTAGAGGAAATAAGAAGATCAGAACACAGCTTTAGTAGCATTGCTGGAGTCATATCTCCATACAAAGGAACTCCTTCAGGTAGATAGCCGATGTGTTTTTTGGCTGAGACGCTATCTTTTACTATATCATATCCGCATATTGTGACAGATCCACTATCAGGCATAAGGAATCCGGTAATAATACGCATGGTAGTAGTTTTCCCAGAGCCATTAGGCCCAAGAAACCCAAGTACTTCACCAGAGTTCACAGAAAAACTGAGGTCTTTAACAACCTGAGAGCAGTTAAATCTTCTAGATATATTATTTACTACAAGGGAGCAATCAGATAGCGTCATTTATCGACTCCTAAGTGGGTAATCAGTTCCTGAGTTCATACCTTATATATCTTATTATAAATAGATGCTCAGGATAACATTGTATACTGCAAAAAGTACACAACAATATGACCGCTAACCTCCAATTGAAGCAAAGTGTTGTGTTGATCCAGATAAATTTTGGTGTAGTTTGTGTGATTCCAGCTTAAATTTCATTAGTCGCAGTATGGTGTTTTTAAGCTCTACCTTTTGATCATCAGACTGCATAAACTGTCTCAAGGAATATCCTCCTTCACCAAACAGGCATAAATGCAAATTTCCTTTGGCTGATATACGTAAACGATTGCACGTCGTACAAAAATCCTTCGAGTATGGAGCAATAAGTCCTATCTTCCCACTAGTCCCTGGTTGATATAACTCAACTGCAGGACCATCACCATCCTGACGGTCACATTCCACCCAACCACGTTTAATAAGGGAATTTTTAATACCAGAGGTAGGTAGATGATATTTTGAAAAGTACTCATGATTGCTACAGGTCTTCATAAGTTCAATAAATCTTAGAGATATATCCTTGTCACGTACTAAATCTATAAAATCATCTAATTCATTGTCGTTAACTTCTTTTAAGAGAACAGTATTGATCTTAACACTTTTAAAACCATACTCTAAACAACGATCTAATCCCCTTAGCACTTTATGAAGCATATCGTGACCTGTAACAGATAGAAAAGTATCTCTTTTTAAGGAATCAATACTGATATTTACCTTCTGTAGACCAGCCTTTCTCCAAGTGGAGGCATGTTCTTCAAGTTGATATCCATTTGTTGTAAACGCAAGGCATCTTATCCCCGGTATTTCAGATATATGCTGTGCAATGTTGTTGAAATCTTTTCTGACAGTAGGTTCGCCTCCTGTAAGTCTTATTTTCCAGACTCCAAGTTCAGCTAAGGCTCTCACAAGACGGACAATCTCATCAAGATTCATAAAGTCATTGGAGCCAGTCTTTTTATAGCCATTTGGCAAACAATATGAGCAACGAAAATTGCATACATCAGTAATTGATATCCGCACATAAGGGAAAGTGCGTCCAAATTTATCGTAAATAGCAGGGGAGGCGCTCTCATCCATACTCTGTGTATTCCTGGTAGACTATCCTTATTTACAACTATTGTAAGCGGAATTAAACATCTTTATCTTACAGTAAGATATGAGCGTATGTAAACTAAATGTTATAAATATTATTATTGCTACGATAGCAGGAAGAGAGTAGCCATTCCAAGAAAAGAAAGAAATCCAACAACATCAGTGAATGTAGTAACTAATACGCTTGAACCGTTTGCGGGATCTGCTTTGAATTTGTGTAGGTAAATAGGAATAAGAATACCTGCAACTGCAGCAGCAATCATATTGATAATGACAGACATGCTTATAATAAGTCCTAATACAATATCTTTGAACCATAAGTATTCCAGCACCCCAACAAGTATTGCAAACACGGATCCGTTTATACAGCCTACAAATAGCTCTCTCATAATTACACGGGCTGTATTCATTTGCGTAAGTGTTTTAGTAGCTAAAGCGCGTACTACAACTGTTAGAGTTTGAGTGCCAGCATTCCCCCCCATAGAGGCAACAATAGGCATAAGTACAGCTAATGCAACAAATTGCTCAAGAGCCTTATCAAAGGCGAGAATTACACCTGAAGCCAAAATAGCGGTAAATAAGTTAATGATTAACCAAGGGAAGCGTCTTCTAAATACTTCCAATATCCCGTCGCTTATTGTTTCGTTTCCTACGCCACCAAGCCTACGGAAGTCATCTTCTGTTTCATCATGTAATACTTCCATTGCATCATCAATAGTAATTATACCTACAAGATATCCGCTTTTATCAACAATGGGAGCTGACAATAGGTGATAGTGATAGAAACATCGCGCAACATCTGATTGCTTACTATCAACATCAAATGATATGAAGTCCGTACGCATTATTGTTTGAAGAAGCTTATCTCTTCCATGTCTGACAACATCGTATAAAGCAACAATACCTACAGGAGAGAATGCAGAATCAACCACTACCACTTCATAAAAGGTTTTAGGTAATTTATTATTTGATCTAAGAATATCTAAAAGCTGCCCAACAGTCCAGAAGGCAGGGGCTGTAATCATATTACCTTGGATCATGCGCCCAGCATAATCTTCAGGGTACTCTAGACATTTCTCAACAATAAGGCGATCAACAAGCTCGAGTGCATGAAGTATACGGCATCGTTGCTCTTCGTTTAATCCTTCAACTAAATATACTATCTCATCAGTATCAAGACCTGAAACAACCAAGGGTAAATATTCATCGTCCAGCATTGGAAGAATTTCATCGCGAATGCTTTCTTCAAGTTTTGATAGTACCTTAGGATTAAGCTGGTTTCCTACTAGGCGAATAAAGGTACTTCTATCTTTACTGTCAATCTGTTCAATAAAGTCTGCAATATCTGCAGCATGAGCTGTAGATACAACGTCTCTTAGAGAGCTGGAGTTTTCTTTCTCTAGATATTGCCTTAAAAGGAAATGATCGTTATCTGGAGAATCAGATCGTCCTTTTCCAGCGTGAGAAGAATTATCATGTGCAGTCATAGATATATATACTCTTGATTAGAATAAAGAATACTGATACGACTGAGTTATAATACGAATAACATTATAAACAGGACAACAGCAGAAATAGCTATAGTGGATTTTACAATGAAAGATATAAACTTTTTGTATAGATATTCTTTCTCCTGAAGATTTATTTGTTCCATAAAAGATCCTCATTCTATATATGTTAAAACTAAGGTGAGTGTGTATGGACTTAAGAGTCTTGATTGTCGCAGTCACATGAGACGTTCTTATCCAAGAATACTCCACATTTTGGACACCTACTAAGAGTGGTATCACATTCAGAGCGTGATGTGTTTTGATAAGTCTTCTGATTCATGATATTCCTACGCAACCTTCTGAATTGTAGAAGCATCTTTATAAATGTAAATAGAGTTACTAGCAAAGGCGATATCTTTACCAGGAAGATTAATAATATGGCTATTAGTAACAGAGCAACAAAGCTCATAGAATTTATTTCTCCTATTGTTTGTTATGTATGTGAGTTATATGGAAGCTCCTTCTTATAAGAGAGTAATTTATAATTACCCAGAAAACAAATAATATTCCCCATGTAGCTGAATACGAGAAATGATGAAAATATGCCTCAGAAGGAGGTGAATCGGAGTATATTACAGGGGATGACTGATGATCAGCATATGATCTTGAGGTAGTTATAAAGATCACTGGCAGACTTTTTGCTGCCTGTGTAATAGGCTTAATGTTATTAGAGAACCATATATTATTTCGTATATCTGGTTTAGGAACCAATATAGTTTGGGTTTTAGGCCAGTCAAAATACCCATACAACATAACCTTACCGCTTCTCCTATGAAAATCTGTATCAGGAAGCATCCTTCCTGTATCGGTATTTACTGATACCATCCCAGTAAATACAGTAATACGCTTACCTCCAATTATGAAAGGAGTCATTACCTTAAAACCAGGCGCTCCATCTGGTAGTGTAGAAAAAATGAATTGTTCATTAGCATGGTCAAATTCTCCTTGTAATTGAACTATCTTGAACTGCCATGATGTTCTTAGGTTGCGATTATAATAAGCTTCTTCCAGCGTTTGTGGCAATGAAACCAAGGTAATATTGTCTTCAGTATTTAACTGGTTAGAAATAAGGGAAGCACGCTCACGTTTATCTATTCCTCTAAATAACTGGAAAATACAAAGAGTAAGAAGCAATGCACATCCTGCGAATGCAAAAGACAGTAGGCATATAAATCGATACCAAGACATAAATACATCCACCAATGCTATTTACTACCTGTTTAAAGGTAATATTTGTAAATATAAATCATGGTAATATTAATGAGATGCGTTGCCTGCTCCAGCAATATAAACAACAAAAAATAACATGATCCAGATTATATCGACAAAATGCCAATACCATGCAGCTGTCTCAAAGCCAATATGGACATTTGCATTCATATGTCCCTTTCTAGATCTGAGCAAACAAATGAATAACATTGCAGTGCCCATGATTACATGTAATCCATGAAAACCTGTAATCATTACAAATATACTACCAAATACTTCTTCCTGAAAACTGAAAGGAGCATGCATGTATTCAAATCCTTGCATCAGCGTAAAAACCAACCCAAGTAGGCAAGTGATAGTCAAGGCCTTTTCAAAAGAATTACGGTCATTCTCCAACAAAGCATAATGCGCCCATGTACATGTGGTTCCAGATGTAAGAAGGATCAAAGTGTTAAGCAAAGGGAGATCCCAAGGAGAGAAAGTCACTATGTTCTCGGGAGGCCATGTACCACCAGCTGGTACAAAAATATTATGAAACACAGACCAGAATAAGGCCACAAAAAACATAGCTTCTGATATTATAAACAATATAAAACCGTATCTAAGACCAATACGTACTACATTAGAATGTTCTTCATTTTGCGCTTCGGTAATAATATCAGCAAACCATGAGAATGCAGAGTAACATAACAAAACCATCCCAGCCCAGAAAAGCCAGACTGTAACACCATGCATCCACAATACTGTGCCAGCAAAAGTGAGGAAAATGCCAATAGAGCTTAATATAGGCCAATGGCTTGGTGGTAATATATGATAATTTTCCTCACCATCACTACCAACAATATGGGTTGCCTGTGACATATCAGCTACCTTCCCAAAACACCAAGAATGTAAATTAATGGAGGCATTGTCTCATAAATCAATTAATATTTCCAGATACAATTAGTATCATCATGTATAAAATATTACTATCCTGCTAATAGTTTAGATATGAGAGAACACATAATATATACTTATGGGGTTTCAGCTTGTCCAACTGTATCTATTTGATTACTGGCAGAAGGATCACGGAAGAATGTATATGATAAAGTTACACTACGCATATCCATGGTAGAAGAGTCTGAGAACATCTCAGGTGACACATAAAAAGTAAGGGTGAATTCAGCTTTTTCACCAGGCGCAAGGACTTGCTGGGTGAAGCAGAAACATTCAATTTTATGAAAATATTGACCCATATTGCTAGGTGCTACGTTAAAGGTTGCCATTCCTGTTATAGATTCACCTGATTTATTTTTTGCAAAATATGATGCTTTATAAGTCTTTCCTACTTCAACTGTAATACTGCGTTGTGCAGGATAAAAACTCCATGGTAAGTCAGGATCTACAGTTGCATCAAATAGTACTTTCACAGAGGGAAGGTTCGCATGATCTGGATTATCTGATTGAAAGTCCCCTTCAACAATAGAAGGTGTGCCTCCGTATCCAGTAACTTTGCAAAATATCTGATATGCTGGCACCGATAACGCAGCAAGTGCCAGCATAACCGCAATTATGAATACAGATATCTTAAGTGTACGCATATTGTTTTGTGATGTTATATCCGCATCTGAAGAAATTTCCTTAGTGGAATTATACTCTTTATCATCACTATCCTCTGATTGTTGCATATACAACTCCGAATTAGTTACTATAATTATCTATGTCATAAAACATACTGCCAGTATTATACTGAGGCAATTGCTATAACGTCATTTTTGCAATTGTAACAAAAAACATTAAAGCGCAAAATGCTAATAATGTCATGCACACTATTTTATTGCGTCTTTGTAAACGCAATTCTCTTTCTGGATCAAAATCAGTCATAAAAATACAATCCTATATCTCTTATAATACCAGAGCCAATGACAGAACAAAAAATAATGAAAAGATACATAATAGAAAAACGAAAGAAAGTTCTCTCTGTTGCATAGTTGTCAAGTATAGCATCATCTTCTGTCCTGCGTAGTATACGTATAGATTGTGCCAACAATATTACATTACAAACCGCTACCACAGCAACATAATATACGCCAGCAATATCAGTGAATCCAAGAGACATAGATACTGGCACCAAGATCACAGAATATCTCATTATTGCACGTCTTGTAGCTTTATCCCCGTGGGACACAGGTAGCACTGGGATTTCTGCACGTACATAGTCATCTCTTCGGAAAAGCATTAGAGCCCATGAATGTGGAGGGGTCCACAGGAATATAATCATAAATAGCAGAATGGGTTCAATGGTAATATGTGACTGAGCAATGGTCCAGCCAATCACAGGAGGTAACGCCCCAGATATTCCACCTATTACCACATTTACCGGAGTTGTACGTTTTAACCATATTGTGTATACAAAAAGATAAAATAGTATAGAAACACTTAGAAGAGCGGCAGATAGTAAGTTTGCAAAAAGAAATATAAAGATTACAGATGATACAGCTAAACATCCTCCAAATATTAAGGCGTGTTCACGTGGCATACGCCCAGCTGGAATGGACCTGTTTTTAGTTCTTTGCATTATTCTATCGATATCATGATCCCACCACATATTCAAAGCGCCACATGCGCCAGCTCCTACAGCTACGCAAAATAAAGCTGCAATTATCAAAGTTGCAGGAGTTGTGCTGGGAGCGGCAAGAGCTCCTGTAATTGAGGTGAATATGACAAGCGACATAACCCTTGGCTTAAGAAGCTCCCAGTAGTCGGATACATCAGGATAATAGTAAAGTGAGGAGATATTTTGTGTGGGTGGGGTGACTTCAGTATTCATGATATTTATTAATCCAAAAATATTGTGATATAAGTTATTGTAATTATATTTTATCACAGTCACTATTCATACAACACACTATTATAAGCAGATATAAGCAGAAACAGTCAGGTGCCACAAGTAAAGTGGCAATAGTTTTCTATGAAGAAGGCAGGGTGCTGGCAGCACTGTTATCTACCAATGAAGCACCGTTATCTACCAACCATGATTCAAATTGCTCCTGGGTAACTACACGAACCCCAACAGGCATATATGAGTGGCCAACCCCACATAACTCATAACAATGACCATAAAAATCACCAGTTCTGTCTACTTGTAACCAGCTTTGATTTAGGCGACCAGGTATTCCATCAATCTTAACTCCAAATGCTGGCACAGACCATGAATGGATTACATCACTAGCCGTAACCTGAATAATAACATTAGCCCCTTCTGGCACAACCATTGGTCTATCAACAGCTTTTTTCCATAACTTCTTGTCCATCCCACGCTCAAGAATCTCACGCTCAGATAGCATAAATGAATCAAAGGAAATACCATGGTCAGGGTATTCATAACTCCAGAACCACTGATTGCCAGTAATTTTCACTATAAGATCAGGTTCAATCTGATTTTGTTTCTCCTGCGTGAATATAAGAGGAACACTTTTGAATCCTAGAATAACAAGTATGAGAACAGGCGCTATAGTCCACGCTATTTCTAAAGGAACATTATGTGAAAAATTAGCAGCTTTAGGATTGCTTTTTCTATTATAGCGAACAATTACGTACATCAGGAGCATAAAGACAAAAATTACAATAGCAGCCATTATCCACATTAAAAAATCATGAACTGCAAGAACTTCCTTAGAAACAGGGGTAACAGGCTCTGGCATTCCCAATAAACGAGAAGGGCTTAAAGCCATGGCATTTGACGTCACTGTCATAAAGAAAGGTACAGCAACCACCATTAATAAGCCAGAATACCAACTTTTAAAAAAAGTACCAGTAAGAAAACGGTAGCCTATATCTATCTTCACAACGCACTCTCCTAATACAACGAATGCTAATTACACCATCAAAATTATCCTGCCTCAATAATAAATTATTGCTCAAAATGTAGCAACATTTTTGTACGATAACATTTTTTGGATCCTTCTTCTTAAATTACATTGAGAAACTATGATATGTATAGGTAAAATCATAAAGGATAGAGTTAGTACTCGATTTGCGTAAGGACTTTATAATAGGTGAGAATAACAGGTAAGAAACAGGATGTGCAATATGTCAGATATGAATAATGAACAACAAGTTAATATGGATAAAGAAAAAGCTGATCTTAGGAAGATTTTCTTCCAGAGACGTAGAGAGATATTTCATAAGAACCTAGATGTGGCAGAAGATACAAGTAAAGCGGAATATCTGGCGTGTAATAATTTCCTGGATAGAATCCCTTTTGCTGAATATCAGGTGATTGCAGGATACTGCCCTATACGGACAGAGTTGGATCCTTTCCCTCTAATGAAAGAATTGCATGCTCGTTCGCATATGGTTTGCGTTCCTGTGATTACAGAACATGCGTCTCCTCTTATTTTCCGTGAATGGTCGCCAGAATGTAAAATGGAAGAAGGTGAGTTTGGGGCAAATGTTCCTGTAGATGGGCGGTGGATTGAGCCAACACTACTAATTGTTCCTTTATTGGCATGGAGTAATTCGGGTGAACGCATGGGTTATGGGGGCGGTTTTTATGATCGTACATTGTATTATTTAAGATCCAGAAGACATGTATTAGCCGTTGGATATGCATTTCATGGTCAGGAAGTTGAAAGTGTTCCATGTGACCAATATGATCAGGCATTGGATTTTATTGTTTCAGAGTCGGGGGTTGCTGGATTTGGAGAGTATGCATGAGACTATTATTTCTGGGAGATATTGTCGGTAACTCTGGGAAAGAGGCTGTAATAAAGTATATGGATTTTCTGCGGCAGCGTACGAATGCTGATATGGTGATCGTTAATGCTGAGAATGCATCTGGAGGCTTTGGTTTAAATGCGTCTACGGTATCAGAGTTATTGGAAATAGGGGTAGATGCTATCACTCTTGGGAATCATGCGTTTGGTAGTCGTGATATAATAAGTGTGCTTGAGAGCAATGATTCAGTCTTGCGACCTATTAATATAGCAGAAAACTCTCCAGGATTAGGAGTTCAAATATTTAATATTGCCGATGATAAGCGTGTTATGTTGATTAATGTACTAGGTAGGGTATTTATGAATCCAGCATATAGTAATCCTTTCAAATGTGTGGAAGAGCACATAAATTCTGCTCTTTCAGATAAATTGGTTGATGCTGTAGTAATAGATTTTCACTGTGAAGCAACCTCAGAGAAGGTTGCAATGGGACATTGGTGTGATGGTCGTGCTTCTGCTGTTCTTGGTACACATACACATGTTCCCTCAGCTGATTTCCGTATATTACCTTTGGGGACTGCATACCAAACAGATGTAGGTATGTGTGGAGACTACAATTCAATAATTGGTATGGACATTAATACTCCTTTGGAAAGATTTGTTAATGGGATGTCATTCTCTAGAATGAAGCCTGCTACAGGAGAGGGAACAATAAGTGGGGCTCTTGTGACGGTTAACGATAATACAGGTCTTGCAGATAGTATTTTCCCAGTTAGAATTGGTGGTTGTATGCACACAGTATTGCCGTCTGCGGAAGACTTACAATAGGTGTTAGATACATATTATGCTTTTAACTGAATGCAAATTAATATTTTATAGTATGGTATATTGTAAAGCGGTATTGATATTACAAATATTTCCCACTGATTATAAAATTTCTATGAGGGTGTATGGCAGGACATTCACAATTTAAGAATATAATGCATAGGAAAGGTGCTCAGGATAAAAAGCGAGCTAAATTATTTTCTAGGCTGAGTCGTGAAATTAGTATTGCAGCTAAAATGGGAGGCGATGACCCCGATTCTAATGCTCGACTTAGGCTGGCAATCAAGCCGGCACGTTAGA